>VTLG01007920.1_pt1 | contig 22455 bp, 28 predicted proteins | sample 4694571 | NCBI WGS metagenome assembly VTLG01 (sample SAMN12604809, study PRJNA352737) | marine metagenome | biome: ENVO:00000447; feature: ENVO:00000209|ENVO:00000569|ENVO:01000036; material: ENVO:00002151; isolation source: viral sequences binned using virsorter ...
GAGTGTACTAATATCAGTGTCGGTTACTACAACCAACACACTAAGAACGAAACACAAGATCTTGAATACCTTGACTATTTAGTGGAATCACTACTCAGTGCCGACTGGTCTAAACTGGTCATATCTCGTGATCCTACTGTCAAAGAAGACATATATGAGTACAACCGAGGGTGGAGTACTACCTATAGTAAGGATGTTGCTGTAGAAGATATAAGAACTATTATCACAAGCTATCCAGACAAGGTTGCAGAGCTTATGGACGCCTATGGTTGGACTCCTGAGAGTCTTGTAGAAGAAATAGGGTTAGACAACCAATCAGACTACTACTCGTACCTCGATGACTATGCCAGACGTAGGTACATGTGACACTTTGTCACACTCTATTGACAATGTGTAATAAATGTGTATTTTAAGTATACTATAAGTATTTAGTGTTTATATTATAATAAATATAAGATACTTTAAGTATACTTTTAGTGTATTTTAAGTATAACTATAGGTTCATGATTGGAGGACAAATGAAATTTGAAGTTGCTGTTGAGCAATACCTTAATACAAGGCAATTCAACTCACTGTCTCGTAGCTCCCAAAAAAACTATGAGTCATGTATGAGATCTTTCTGTCTTGAACGTGTCGTTGGACGTAAGTTAGGTAATATGCAAGTGGGTAAGGTCAATGCCATAGTGTGTACTGAGCTGTATGACATGTGGGAAGCTGACACGTCCACTTCCAATGCCAATCATAGGTCCAGGGTCTTTTCTGTTCTAATGAATTATCTAGTCGCATTGGAATACATACACAACAACCCTATGGCCAGGGTCAAGAAACGTACCAGTGTACCACGTTCTGTTATCTGGACTAATGATCAGGTGGAGAAATTCCTTGACATGGCCTTCACTAAGTTTGATTGGCGTAATATTGGTCTTATTGTCCTCATGGCCTATGAGTGGGGTCAACGCCCGGTAGATATACGCAATCTCAAATGGGAAGATGTCCATTTTGATCAGGAAATGGTGATTATCACTCAAACTAAACGTGGTGCTACCGTTGAGCTACCTATTCCTGGGAACCTTTTGGCTATGTTACAGGAGCAGCAAGAAGACTGGGGCTTCCAAGAGTATGTAGTACCTCACCACAGGCCACAGGACACCGCCTACAGGCCCCTAACGGTATCTCAGATGACTACCCTACTTGGAGAGGTCAAAACCCTCTCAGGACTGCCCTCTGAGCTTCAGGTAGGAGACCTGCGTAAGACTGCTATTGTCCAGATGATTGAGAGTGGGGTAGACCACCTTGCAATCCAATCAGTGTCGGGGCATAAGAATGTAGCTAGTCTTAATCCGTATAATAAATTTAGCTTGAAGACAGCTAAGGCTGCATTAGAAAGGAGACAGAGATGAAACGAGAGATACCCGCAAGCACGTTCAGGTTTTGGGCTGCTTGTTTCCGAGAACGTACACTACACGATGAGTATGCAGATGAGCTTGTAGAGTTCTTAGAGTTTGCTGCCAATGCCACAGAGTTTGATGATGCATTACGGAGAGCTTACAATAAGAGTAAACCTAAGTATGAACGTATAATGAATTGATATGAACTATATTAAAAATCCTATGGCTAAGGATGTAAGACAACCTAAATATAAGCAACAGGTTATTCCTGATAAGAAGAAACCTGTGCTCTCACGTAAGAAAAAACATAAAGGAGATAGGTATGAAGATCAAAAGAATTAGCCCTATTAGTGGGATAACACATACTATGGACTTAGACGTAACAACAAATCAACTTGTAGCTTGGGAAAAAGGAGAACTAATACAAAATGTATTTCATCACTTGACACCTGATGAAATAGAGTTTATCAAGACAGGTGTTGTATCTGATGAATGGGATCAAATGTTTGGAGAAACTAAATGAATGTACTAAGTTTATTTGATGGGATGTCTTGTGGTCAGATTGCACTTAATCAACTAGGTATAGAGGTGGAAAACTACTTTGCTGCTGAAATTGACAAGTATGCAATCAAGGTATCACAACAGAACTTTCCAGAAACTATTCACCTTGGTGACGTAAGACAGATACAAACAAGTGGCACTCATTTGATGGATGAGTTTGACTGTGGACACAAAATCGATTTGCTTATTGGTGGCTCACCTTGTCAGGGCTTCAGCTTTGCAGGGAAGAACTTAAACTTTGATGATCCTCGCAGTAAGTTATTCTTTGAATATACTAGACTACTCAAGGAACTAAAGCCTAAGTACTTCTTATTAGAAAATGTTCGTATGAAGAAAGAAAGTATGGACGTTATCAGTGAGTACTTAGGTGTTGAACCTATTGTTATCAACAGTAACCTAGTCAGTGCACAGAACAGGCATAGGCTATACTGGACAAACATTCCTATGGATGGACTACCACAGGACAAGGGTGTAGTGCTCAAGGATATATTAGAGGATGGTATAACAGATCGTGACAAGTCACATTGTATAGATGCAAACTACTTCAAGGGTGGTAATCTCAAGTCTTACTTTGAGAAGCATCGTAGGCAGTTAGTGTTTAGTAAAGATGGTATGTGTCATGTGGGTGATGCAGGTCTTAGTGATAAGTATGACTATGTAAATAGAGTGTATCACCCTGATGGTAAGGGGCCATCTCTTGTGGCCTCAACAGGTGGTCACCTACAACCTAAGATACTACAAACAGCCAGAGGCTACAACAAGGGTGGACTAAAGGCTAAGGATGGTAAAACACCTACACTTAGCACTAGCTCATGGCAACACAACAACCACCTGACGTATGATGAAGGGCTAACCTACCGTAAGCTAACACCTACTGAATGTGAGAGACTACAGACAGTGCCAGAGGGTTACACTGACAAGGGTATATCTGACACACAACGATACAAAATGTTAGGTAATGGGTGGACAGTGGACGTAATTAAGCATATCTTTAAACAACTACAGATGGAGACAGTGTAACATGAATAATAACTATTACATAGAGCAACTATCCAAACGTGTTTTTGAACTTGAGAAACGTCTGGCTTTACTGGAAAAGATATTACTATCAGGAGATAGTAAATGATTAAGGTAAAAACAACTACAACCTACTCAATTCAAGTTACTTTGAAAAAGGGAATATTAGACAATGCTGGTAATGCAGTCATTCGTGCTCTAAGTTCACTTGGATTTGATACTGTAAATAACATTCGTATTGGTAGAATTTTATTCGTAGAATTAGACCATGCAGATGAAGACTTAATTCATAGGATAGCCAAGTCACAGACTAATGAGGTGATGGAAGACTATAGTGTATGCAGATGATTGAAAATAAATTACGTGAAGAGATTGTTGAAAATCTTAAAAAATGCTATGATCCAGAGGTTTCTGTGAACATTTATGATCTGGGATTAATATATGATATTAACCTTGATAACTTGCCAAAAGTAACTATTACTCATACACTAACAAGTGCATTCTGTCCAGCATCAGATGAAATTATCGATGATATTAAACGAGCTACTGAAAAGGTAGATGGAGTTGATCATGCAGAGGTTATTACAACATTTGAACCACTCTTTAAATTAGATATGATGAGTGATGAAGCAAGAATGATATTAGGGATGTAAAAAATAAGGAGATTATAAATGATGAAAGCAACTTACATAAACCATATGGGTGATGATCTTACAGTGGTCAATGCAGCCAGGGTATCCTTTGGTAAGAAGAGGGAAGCTCTTGGATACAGTGGTGCAGAAGGTGAAGTTATGGTTCCTACCATACACGATACTGATGTACGGTTGATACGTTACTTAGCAAAGCACAGGCATATGACACCCTTTGGTCACTGCTTTGCCAGCTTCCACGTTAAGGCTCCTATCTTTGTAGCTAGACAACTGGTCAAGCATAAGTTTCTAAGATGGAATGAGATCAGTCGTAGGTATGTGGACAATCCCCCTGAGTTCTTTCACCCTGACGAATGGAGAGGACGCAGTATGGATGCTAAGCAAGGTAGCACTGGTGTAGTTGAGATAGGTGGTAGTGTACCTGTCGGCAGGTCTGAATATGCTGCACTTGAATGCTATCAAGAATTGTTACGTCAAGGTGTTTGCCCAGAGCAAGCACGTATGGTGTTGCCACAAAGCACCATGACTGAGTGGTATTGGTCAGGTAGTCTTGACGCATTTGCAGATATGTGTAAACTAAGGATAACACCAGACACACAACACGAAACTAAGCAAGTAGCTCTTGACGTAAACAAAGTAATGCTGGAGTTATTCCCTAATTCTTGGGATGCATTGGAAGGAGACAAGTATGAAGGACATTAAGATAACTGAGATAGAAGAACATGAGGATGGGTCTGCCACATTACAATTAGATTTAGATGCAGAAACATTTGCAGGAATATTTAACGTAGGTTTTATACACCTTTTAAAAAAGGGAATGAAAAAAGATGTATACAGTGGAGATTGAAGTAGATGAAGGTGAATATGATCTGGTCAGAGTATCTAATGGTTGGAATATAAACACACCTGTAAAATTCTTTAATACTAAACAAGAAGCTGAAGAGGAGGCAAGTAAATGGGCAACAGGTAAAGTAGTTCCTTACATTAGATCATTTGGAGATGATGAAAGACAACGAGCAAAGGAGAAGAGTATAGCAAATGGCAGATGGTGATACACCACACTTGGCTTGTCCCTTTGAGGACTGTGGGTCAAGTGATGCATTTAACTGGAACGATAAGGGGTATGGCTTCTGCCATTCCTGTGCTAAGTCTTACCCTGGTTCCGAGCCTACCTTTGAGTGGGCAACAACAGATTATCCAGTGAAAAGGAGAATCAATCATATGAACATACCAGTCAAAGGATTGACCTATGAGGGTATACGAGGCATCAAGCCTGATGTATGTCAACTCTACGGCATCCAGATACAGACAGGCGAAGATGGGAAGCCTGTACGTTATGCGTACAAATATCCACACACAACCAAGTACAGGTCTTATGATGATAAATCTAAGACTTGGCTAAAGGACATTGGCTTGGGTATGACCCATCTGTTTGGTCCTGAGTTCAATGCAGGTACAAGTAAACGCCTGTATCTTACTGAGGGTGAGTTTGATGCAGCTAGTCTGTATGAAATTCTTGGTGAGAAGTTTCCTGTCAAGTCACTGCCTAGTGCATCTATTGGCGAGAAGTTCCTGCAGAAGAACATGTCATATCTTCGTTCTTTTGAGACAATCATCTATGCAGGTGAGCTTGATAATGCTGGTAGACGTGCTGCTGACAAACTGTACTCGGTTCTACCAGAGAAGTTCTTTTACGTACCAATGTCCAAGCACAAGGATGCTAATGACTTTTTGACTAATGGTGACGGTAAAGACTTGATGTGGGCTGCTATGAAGCCACAGAAGTATTCACCTGACAACTTCTTTATATCTGATGCAGATGTGGAAAAGGCCATACTCAATGAGAATCCTTATGAGTATGTAAACACTGGTCATTCAGGTCTTGATGATAAGATAAGGGGTCTGGTCAAGGGTGGTCTCACCTTTATCAAAGCCCCAAGAGGTACAGGTAAGACTGAGATGATCCGTTACTTTGAGATGGCTATGCTACGTAATGAAGGTACACGGGTGGCTCTCCTACACATGGAGGAGATGAAGTCTAATACCTACAGGGCTATGGCTACCTACCAACTTGGGAGAAATGTCAGGACAAATGATGATGCTGTAAACAACGGGGTGTCAACAGAGGAGATCATACGTGCTGGTCAGATTGCTGCAGACACAGAGAACAACAGGACTATTGTGTTTGAGATGCGTAGTCATGATGATCCACTAAAGTTACTTGATCATACACGTACTGCAGCTACTGTTTTTGGTGCTGATTATATCTTTGTAGATCATGCTCAACGACTTGCATATCTATCCAACACTGGTGTTGACGGTGCTACCAGCACACTGACTACCCTGGCTGCACGTATGGCTCAACTAGCCAAGGAGCTAAACATTGGTGTGATATTCTTGTCACAGGTCAATGATGATGGTAGGACTAAGTATGCAGCCTCTCTTGAAGAGGAAGCAATAATATGTATAAAGTTAGAACGTGATGTGGAATCTGAGGATGAGGTTATTCAGAACACCACTACTTTTATTGTTGACAAGAACAGGCCATTTGCTAAGTTAGGTAATGCAGGTTCAATCTATTATGATCCTGAGACAACCATACTCACAGAAGATGTTCCATATTCACAAGGAGACATTGCAGCATGATATTGTTCGATGTAGAAGCTGACAATTTATTGGAGGATGCTACAAAGATACACTGCCTTTCTTACACTACTAACGGGTCTGACTACACTACGTTGTTTGACTATGATGAAATGAGGGAGTTAGTGTTATCACAACCTGGCCTCATCGGTCATAACATTATTCGTTACGACATACCATTGCTTGAGAAGATACTAGATATCAAGATCACTGCACGTTTGTTTGATACCCTGCCTATGTCTTGGGTCTTGAACTATAACAGATCACGTCATGGTCTTGAGACATTTGGTGAAGACTTTAGCATACCTAAGCCACAGATCACTGACTGGTCTAACCTATCAAAAGAAGAGTATGCTCACCGTTGCACAGAAGATGTCAGGATTAATTGGCAGTTGTGGTGTAACTTACTTAAGAGATTTATCTTTATCTATAAAGACAAGTCTGAACTAGACCGCTTCTTTCGTTATCTACAGTTCAAGATGGATTGTGCCAGAGAAGCAGAACAACAAGGATGGAAACTAAATGTCAAAAAAGCAGAGGACTATATGCAGAAGCTTACTGATTTACAAGATCAGAAAGTTCAAGAACTTACTGAGGTCATGCCGTTACGTAAAGTTATGTCGGTAAAGACTAAACCAAAGGTTTGCCACAAGAAGGATGGTTTAGTATCCTCTCATGGCAGACGTTGGTACAAACTACTAGAAGACAATGGTATGCCTATTAACTTTGAAGGTGAGATATCTGTTGTCAAAGGTGTTGAGATTGCTAATCCTATGTCCTCTGATCAAGTAAAAGATTGGTTGACTTCACTTGGGTGGACCCCATGTACATTTAAAGAGGGTAGCAATGGTCCAGTACCACAGGTACGAAAGTCTGGTGAGCTTACGCTTTCAGTCAAACGTCTTATTGATACTAACCCAGCAGTGGGTGTTCTTGATGGACTTACTGTTATTCAACACAGACTTGCTATCTTCAAGGCTTTCTTGGAGTGTCAACGTGATGGCTACGTCAAAGCAGAAATTGCTGGCTTGACTAACACACTGCGGTTCAAACATAGCAAGCCACTGGTCAATCTTCCAAGTGTTGATAAACCTTGGGGTGCAGAGATACGTGGGTGTCTTGTAGCTCCTGATGGTTATTTACTTTGTGGTGCTGATATGACCTCACTAGAGGATACTACCAAACGTCACTACATGCACCCATATGACCCTAAGTATGTTGCTGAAATGTCACAATATGATTTTGATCCACATTTAGACTTGGCAAAACATGCTGGAGCTGTTACCCAAGAGGAAATAGATAAGTATAACAAAGGTAAAATGCCAAAACTAAAAGAATTACGTAAGAACTACAAGGTTGTAAACTATTCAGCTACCTACGGTGTAGGTGCTGTTAAGTTATCAAGAGAGACAGGAATGACAATACCACAAGCACAGACCTTACTAGATGCTTACTGGAAACGTAACTGGTCAGTCAAAGCTTTCTCTGAGTCACAGCCTATACGTACTATCAATGAGGAGATGTGGGTACAAAACCCTGTCAGCAAGTTCTGGCATAGCTTACGGTTTGAGAAAGATGCTTTCTCTACCATCAACCAAAGTACTGGGGCATATTGTTTTGACAGATGGGTTGCCCTGTACAGATCATACAGATCAAACATTGTGGGTCAATTCCATGATGAGAGTATTAATGTAGTTAAGAAAGGTGATAAGGATGAGCACACACTAGTCTTAAAATGGTCTATAAAAAGACTTAACGAACAATTGAAATTAAATGTTGACTTAGGTATTGATATACAGTACGGTCAAAATTATGCAGAAGTACACTAGAAACGGAGGGCCAAATGGCTACTAGAATTGTAAAAATAACTGGAATAGCAGAGTGGGCAAAAGTATTTGCCGATAACCGTGACCTAACAGGTTGGAAAGCCTCACCCCAAGTTGAGGGTACATACGAGAAGTATGATGGTGCTTGCACTATCAATATGATCCTTGATGATGCCAGTGTAGCTAAACTACAGGCTGCTGGTTGTGCAAAAGGATTTAAGCCTGATCTTGAAGGACGTGGACAGGTTGTCAAGTTTGACAGAAAGTTTAACACAGGTTATGATTGGAGCAGTGGAGCACCCATTGTTACTAAAGAAGATGGGTCTACCTGGCACTTAGATGCTGATGGTCCTATCGGTAACGGGTCTACTGTTGAGGTTACACTTAAAATCTATGACCTACCTAACTATGGGACAGTTGGTACACGACTGGAAAGTGTACATGTACTTGACCATGTTCAATACGTAAGTCCAGAGTTACGAGGTGAACTACCACCAATTGTAAAAAAACCTGAGCTTGTGTCTGACGAAGTTTTATTCTAAGACACAACTAAGGGGAATGTTTATCGGACTGGACTTGCATCCACACTTCTTGGCCATGACCTTTTTCATTCCCCCCACTTTAACTAGGAGTTAAAATGAAAAGCAACAAAATACGTAAATTTGACAGTTTATCTAATGAAGAATATCACTCATTAGATGGTATTTCTTCAAGTGCGGTAAAGTCTGTATTTAAAAAATCACTAGCACACTGGAAGGGTGAGAAACGTAATACTAACAATGCTGCTTTTGCTATGGGTAATGCAGTACATGCTAATCTTCTTGAGAAAGATCGTAACTTAGTAATCAAGGGGCCAAAGACTAAGACAAGTGCAGCCTTTAAAGCTATGAAGGAAGAGCTTACTGATGGTCAGGTTCTACTGACTGAGGTAGAGTTTAACGTAGCTAACTGTATTACTAAAGGTGCTTTAGATAACCCAGTATGTTATGATATTTTAAATCACAAGGACAGAGTAAATGAAATTAGTATTTTTGCAGAAGATCCTATTTCAGGTCTAATGCTTAAAACTCGTCCAGATTTAATGATCGAAGCTGAAGGTACAGTTTATGACGTTAAAACAACACAAGATGCCAGTCCCAGAGGTTTTCTAAACGAGTGTATAAAGTATGGGTACTTTCTTCAAGGTGCTCATTACGTTTATACATGTAAGTTAGCTGGTTGTGATATTTCAAAGTTTAGTTTTATTGCCTGTGAAAAAGCAGCACCCTTCCTGTCTCACTTACACGTAATGGGTTCAGATATAATGATATGGGCTACTATTGAACTACACAAAACTTTAGCTATTATAGCAAGAGCAGAGAAGGATGTAGACTATAACACAGGTTGGGGTGAATATACTATTATGGAGAAACCAGCATGGTTGTAATTAATCATGTCTAAAAGAGCTAAACAGAAAGGTAGACTAGGGCAACAGGAGATCAGGGACAGGCTCCTAGAGATGTTTCCAGAGTTTGAACCTGATGATATCAAAAGTACAACAATGGGAGAGTCAGGGGCTGACATACAGTTATCACCTGCTGCCAGAAAGAAGATACCATTATCCATTGAAGTTAAGAGAAGAAAGGCAGAGCTTAAAACTGTTTATAGTTTTATTGAACAAGCCTCTAAACATTCCAAACATGAGCCTGTAGTGTTTTTTAGATCAGACAGAAAACCTTGGGTGGTAATGGTTGGACTAGATCACTATATGGAATTACTAAGGAGTTGGAATATTGACAATTAAAATATGGGGTATAACAGAAGGTCCATACTCTATAGACGAGATGCCTGACAACGAGGAGTATCCAGATGGTTCAGAATATTTTATAGTTTGTAAGATAGAACTAGATGGTAAAATAGAGGAGGTAAACTTTTGGTTTGAAGATCTTGATGATATCTATGAATGGAAAAACTATTTTTCTAGACACATAGAACCTCTTGAGATAGGTAAAAACTACAAAGATCGAATAGCATAAAGACTTGACTAATGAGTAAAGAAAGGTATAACTAATGGTTTCGGAATGTCTTATGAGTTAAACATAACAATCAAGGTAGATAAGGATGCTAACTTTCTAGAGATATCTGGAAATAACTGTGATGTAATCAAGGAGCTTATAATACTTGCTCTTTATGATATAGACGACATAACTATAACTGAATGTGAGGTAATAAAATATGACTAAGGTAATGATAAACGAAGTAGAGTATGATACAGATAACATGACTGATGATCAGAAGAATATTTTAAACGTCCTAAACAAAGGATCAAACTCAATAGGATTGTTGGAGCATATGACACAGTGTGTTAATGCAATTCAACAAATAAAAATAAAAGAACTGAAAAAATTACTGGAGGATAATAATGATAGACCAAACTGACATAGATACCGATGAGTTTTATAACAGAGAAGACTTAACTCTTACAGAGTATCAGAATGCAGCATCTAGTACAGCCATATATCCTGCCTCTGTTCAAATACTTTACCCTACACTAGGTCTTGCTGGTGAAGCAGGTGAAGTAGCAAACAAGGTAAAGAAGATTGTAAGGGATGGTAAGCTAGACAGAGATGGTATTGCTGGTGAGCTAGGAGATTGCTTATGGTACATTGCTGCAGTGTGTAGAGACCTTGGTTTAAAAATGAGTGACGTAGCTGCAGATAATTTAGCTAAGTTAGCTAAACGTAAAGAGAACAATACACTTCAAGGGAATGGTGACAACAGATGAGTAACTTATTACCAACAGACTACCAGTCTTTTATTCACACTTCTCGTTATGCCAGATGGCTAGAGGATGCAGGACGTAGAGAAAGCTGGAGTGAAACAGTATCACGTTACATAAACAATATAGTGGCATACCATGTGGATGCAGATACAGTCTCAAGTATTGAGGAAGCTATCCTTAACCTAGAAGTTATGCCCTCTATGAGAGCTATGATGACAAGTGGTATAGCCTTAGATCGTGACAACACTGCTGGATACAACTGCAGCTATCTACCCGTAGATGACCTTAAATCCTTCGATGAGGCTATGTTTATCCTCTTGTGTGGTACTGGTGTCGGGTTTAGTGTCGAGAGACAGTTTATCAATAGACTCCCTGAAATCCCTAAGTTGTTCTATAGTGAGACTACTGTTGTTGTGAAAGATAGTAAAGAGGGTTGGGCTAAGGGGTTTCGACAAGTGCTTGCTCTCCTATGGGCTGGTGAGATACCTCAGTGGGATGTCTCACGGATACGTCCTGCTGGTGCAAGACTTAAAACCTTTGGTGGTAGAGCTAGTGGTCCTGCACCTTTAGTTGACCTGTTCAACTTTGCTATTACTATCTTTAAGAATGCACAGGGACGTAAGTTATCTTCCCTTGAGTGCCATGATCTGATGTGCAAGATAGGTGAAGTAGTAGTTGTAGGTGGTGTCAGACGTTCAGCTATGATCTCTTTATCTAATCTAAGTGATGACCGTATGCGTCATGCTAAATCAGGTGCATGGTGGGACAATGACCCTCAACGTGCCTTAGCTAATAACTCTGTCAGTTATACAGAGAAACCAGATGCTATCTCTTTTATCCGTGAGTGGATGGCACTAGTAGAGTCAGGGAGTGGAGAACGTGGAATATTTAATCGTGAAGCAAGCAAGAAGCAAGCTGAGAAGTATGGTAGGCGTGATAGTGACTGGGAGTTTGGCACTAACCCGTGTTCTGAAATTATACTTAGGCCGTATCAGTTCTGTAATCTTACGGAAGTTGTTGTACGTGCTACAGACGATATTGAATCTCTTAGCAGAAAAGTCCGTTTGGCAACAATTCTGGGAACTATCCAGTCCACATACACTAAGTTTCCATATCTGCGAAAGGTGTGGCAACGCAATACAGAAGAAGAACGATTGCTCGGTGTGTCTCTCACAGGGATAATGGACAATCCTCTTATGACCACTGCTAACAAAGGATTGGAGAAAACTCTTGAAACATTACGTAAACTTGCTGTTGATACTAATACTCTGTGGGCTAACCGCCTGGGTATTTCAGCCTCTACTGCTATTACCTGTGTTAAACCATCAGGAACAGTCTCCCAGCTTGTCGATAGTGCCTCTGGTATCCACCCCAGGCATTCAGACTACTATATTAGAACCGTCAGGGGAGACAATAAAGACCCCTTGACACAGTTCATGAAAGACCAAGGTGTACCTAGTGAGCCTGACGTTATGAAGCCTGATGCTACTACAGTGTTTAGCTTTCCTGTCAGGTCACCTGATAATGCTATTGTTACTTCTGATCTCTCTGCTATTCAACAGCTAGAGACTTGGTTAGCATATCAACGATCTTGGTGTGAGCATAAGCCAAGTATTACAGTAAACGTAAAGAAAGATGAATGGTTTGCAGTAGGTGCTTTTGTTTATGAGCATTTTGATGAGATGAGTGGTGTATCATTTTTACCTTATAATGAACATGTTTATCAGCAAGCACCTTATCAAGAAGTGGGTAAAAGTGACTATAATAATTTATTATCTCTTATGCCGAAAGCTATTGACTGGACTAAACTTTCCAGTTATGAAGAAGAGGACAATACAACAGGTAGTCAGACTATGGCTTGCTCTGGTGACATTTGTGAAATTGTAGATATAGGAGCTTAAATGGCAGTTAGACATAAATTTAGTCGTGCTTTGTATGAAGCATACGATAACCAAGCTAAGGATGCACTTGTATCTTATCTTGAAAAGAAAGATCATGTGGTTGTAAATTCTGAGGAGAATTATCATGTAGATATTATATCTCAAAAGCATGGTTATACTTACTTTAATGAGGCAGAAGTTAAGGTAGCTTGGAGTGGTGATTGGCCTGAGCACTGGAGGGAAATACGTATCCCAGAACGTAAGCAAAGGTTACTTAATAGATACCAAGGAGAGAAAGGTGTACTTAACTTCTATGTGTTTAGAAAAGATTTAAAACAAGCTTGGCGTATAAAGGATACCTTACTTACAAGAGAAAGCCTTGGTGAAGCCAAGGGTAGATACATAAAACCTGGGGAACTGTTCTTTCACATTCCCTACACTGAAGCACAACTTATAAATCTAACATAAAGGTATTAATATGGACAACAACTATGATCCTGTAAATAAACCTGCTCATTATCACCTTAGTGGTGGAAGTGGTGGTATTGAGTGTATTGACTATATCAAACAGGTGCTTGGTACTGATGGCTTTATTGCTTATTGCCACGGTAATATGATTAAATATCAACACAGGCACAGGTACAAAAATGATCCTGTTGAGGATATGAAGAAAGCGCAATGGTATCTAAATAAAATGCTAGAGACAATGAAGGAGAAGTATAAGTGAAACCTTACGAACAAGGTAAGCAAGCATTCAAGACTGGCAAACTTGGTAATCCTTATCAAGACCAGACTAGAGAGAACAGGGAGTGGGAGGTAGGATTTAACAAAGCCTATTTCTCAAATCTCGAAAGGGTAAAAGAATATGAACAGAACAAAAAAACTGAATAGTTTTGAGGAGGAAGCTAAAAAGTATATTAATAAAAAGATAAAGCCACCACTAAAAACCAAGCCTTTGACATCTCGTAGATATCTGGCTGGTCAAGCGATGGCTGCTTTGTTATCAAGATCACCTAGTCCTATACATAAGGGTGATTTAAAACGTGAGGCTTATGAATGGGCTGACTTTATGTTAGAGGAAGATGAATAGTTTAAAGACCAGGTGTTTTACGTATATCTTCTACCACTTGTAGTAAGATTAAACGTCTATCTAATTCTTTCTTAGCACTCTCAGAATCAGCAAGCCAATCCTTACTGGTTTCAAATTTAGTTGATAATTTATCAGTGATGCTCTTAGTTGCTTCATTAAAAACTCTTTCACCTAGTTGTTTTCTTTTTATGTCGTAAGTATTTCTAATGTAACCACGAGCAGCTACCCTTTCATTAGCTATATAATCTGATAAAAAACCTTCGATAACTTTCTTTTCTGCAGTGATCCTGTTACTTACCCAATCAGTTAAAAATTTTGTTTTAAGTTTATAGTCTTCACCAAGTTCATTGTAGGTTTTACCTTTAGCTACACCACCTAACTGAACTTCCGACCTCCACATTTCAAAATCTTTGTACATCTGTTGAGATAATCTTTGTCTAAGTAGAAAATCTATAGATGCATTCTTTTGTGTTGAAGATTTATACAGATCAAACTCTTCTAATCCAAGAACATTTAACTCTCTCTGAATACCAGTTAGAGGTGCTCTCTGTACAATACCTGTAAGCTGTTTCATGAGAGGGTTAATCTTACCTACTGGTGCAGGATTAAATGGTGCATAGTAATCTATGTCAGTCTCACCATTAAAACTTTGTGTGTATTGCAGTAGCTTAATATCAGGTAGGAACCTAGTAGCTTGCCCTGTTAGAAGTTGAGTGTTGAATGTATCTTCACCCTTTAAACTTACACTACCTTTAAGACCTCTTGGCCCTATACCCTCAATATCTTTAACGAAAGGTGTGCCAGCAGAATCATAACTTATTTGACCTTGTATATCTCTAACTATAGTTGCAGGGTATGTAAGAGTTGCGGCAACATTACCTAAAGATTTTTGTAATCCATCTGTCATTGACCCTTCTTTAAAACTTTTATATATCTCTTCTATCATAGTGAAGTCTGCACTTAAGTCTCCTACACCACCAAATAAATCAGCTAATACTCTGGAATCAAACTTTATTGGCATACCGTTTACATAACGATACAATGCATCTCCAGCCCACACATGACCTAATACAAACCCTAAAGAAGAAGAAACATCTGCTTCAGCCTTCAAAGAAGTTTCAAGAGCATCAAAGTCTATCTCTCCATCCTTAGCTGCAGCTAGTTGATAACCAAGAAATAACATAGATGCACCAGTAAACTGTCTTACTGTTCTATCACCACCAGTTTTTACAAGATCACCACCAATAGGTGTTTTTCCCATAGCTCTCATTAACTCACCCCACACAGGGGTATAGTCAGACATCATCTCTAAATGATTAGCTACATACCTAGGGAAAGGAATACCAGCTACTGCAGAAACAAGGAATGGAACTTTTCTATTTATGTTCTGTAGTCCTCTAGCAGTCCAACCAAAACCAGATGGGTCTTTAGCATAGTTACGTTGCATGGTAAATCTATTTGCATCATCATAGGCTCTTGTAACCGCACCTTCTTCTAAGTCTGAGAGTGACATACCCTTCTCTAAAAAATCTTTCATGGTCATGCCTTTGTTAGACAAGTGTCTATCTATACTAGCAAAAAATGCAGCCTCTTTAAAAAAAGTATCTGTAGCAGTGTTAGCAATATTAACAGCCCTACCTGTCTTTGCAAAGAAACTGTTACTACCTGTGCCTAACTCAAGACGCATAGAATCATTAAACACGGTAGTGTAAGTTTCAGGCATCTCCTCTCTAAACATTTCACGTAGTATTGACTTCTGAGCTTTATTCCAAGTCAATCCTCTTAGAACTGAAGTCATTCTACGTAGTGCATCACCTTCAGGTAGTTTACCTGATAATATATTCTTACCAGACTTACCAAGTTCACGATAAAACTCATCCATTAAATCAACACCAGTCAGTATACCTGTAGAGGTTACGTTCCTTGCTGTTGTTGCTATTTGAGAAGTCATAAAGGCAATACGCATTGCATCTGTTTCACGCAACACATCGAGTCCACCACCTAATAAACCTCTGTTAGTAGAGTTACGGATAGCAGCCATGCTTGCATCTATTGCCTGTTGATCTGAGATAGTGGACACTGTACTATCTGAAAGAATTTTTAATGATGACATAGTATCATCTAAGCTATCACTAGCAACCTTTCGTTTAGCTTTAGCTATAATAGATTGTTCTGCTAGTATCTTACCTGCTTCTGATACTTCAGCTAAATAGATTAGAGACATCTGTTCTCTAGTTAGATTATATTTATTTCTAATATCATCAAGCTGACTTATTATCTGAGGGTTAGCATCAGGGTCTTTCAAAGCATTAGATACAGCAGAGGTAATCCTCTCTCCTTCTTTTACCTGAAAGGTATCCAACAAGTCTACAGTAGCAGCAGTAACAGACCTTATAGTATTTATAGATAGTCCAGACTTTAGTATTCCATCAGCATTAGGATTACTAATCATCTTCATTAGTTCACCACCACGATTAACTAACTCAGGGTTAAGTGGATTAAGAATTGTAGCAGTTTTATCTCCTGACTTAGCCGCTAGTACTGCTTCAAGATTAGTTACACGGCTTGCAGCATCTGATCTTATTTTTTTAGTAGTCTTTGCAAGTGTGTTTGCTGAATTTGTTTTAGCTGTTTCCTCTAGCTCATCTATAATATTTTTTCTTTTAGCTAGTATATCAGCTTTCTTACTCTGAGAAAAAGAACTGGTTAACCCACCAGCACCACCAAGGGTAGAACTAAAAGCACCACTAATAAATGCATCTTTAGCTAAGTCTCCACCTGTATATTCAAAATCTTTTATAATTTCTTCTCTGGTTTCTCCTTGTAGACCACTCTGTATTGCACCAACTGCTGCACCCTCTGCAAATCCAGCAGCAGCACCCTTAGCAGTTGCAAATAGACGATCCTTAATTGCTTTACGTACAGCTAGCTGTACAGTTTTAGTACCTAGTTTACTTGCAAGTTTACCTAAACCAAATCCAACATAAGTGGAAGGTGCAGTAATGATAGCTTCTCCAAAGTCTCCTACAACTTCACCCCAACTGTTTGATCCTGCTCTGTCAGAAGAATCCCAAGCCTGTGTCAGTCTACCAAATGCATCAACACTATATCGATTAGAGTCTTTGTTTATTACATAGTTATAATCTTTAAGTGCAGTCACCTCATTCCAAGACTGCTTACGCATGTGTTCTACAAATTCTGCTGTAAGATTTTCTACACCTTTTTCTTTCAGTTCGTCAACTGAATAATTATACCTGTTACCACTAAAAAATCTAACCAAGTCTCTTCTAAAACCTTTATTATCTTTTAATTCAGTGAACACACCGTCAATAGCTAACTGTGTATAGTCCTCTGTCCTAATAATAGGATCTGCTCTTGAAATCATTAGGTCTATATTAGCATTATCACTAGAGATTTTATTCATAATAAATTTTACCTATTTGTTAATTAAAAAGATCTGGATTAACTTTTTCCTGGGGAATATCTCTTTCTCTGGATGTATTAGATGTTGATTGTGAAAATCCTGTGCCAATAGTTCCTGTAAAATTTAATTCAAAGTAAGGATTAGCTGCTATTTGTTCTGTGGTATAACCTTGCTTTCTTAACTGATATATTTTATCAGCTATTTTAGTAATTGTTGTATTAGGATTATCTAAGTATGTAGGGTTATTATATAAGTTGTCATAAACATCCATTGCATTATTTAAAACAATCTGTGCTTGATCTGGATCTTTTCCTTGAAAACCAAGAGTACCATCAGCTAATTTAACAATAGATAGACCTAAAGCAGGACCAATCTGTGCTTTTAAATTATTGTTCAATGCCGTTCTTTCAGACAAAGACATACTAAAAGCACTACGAGAAGTAAACTCCCCAACATCTAAATCAGGAGCTGGAATACGTTGATCTGTCATTAAACGAGATAACTTGCTGAGCGATTTATAAAATTCTTCTTCTCCAGAGTTCCATAGTGCAGCAAGGGCGACATCAGGTCCATCAGTAAGTCCTGTGAAAGATAGATCACCCTGTAAAACATAATTCATTGCTTGTGCAACTTTTTCTTCTGGTAAAGATTCAACTATAGTATTACTAATAATTTTAAGTTGTTTTTTATTTAGTTCATCAGGATCAAGTTTAGATAGTTTTTCTAGTTGCAAACTTAACTGACCATCTATTTCAAGTATAACTGCAGCTTCTTTAGAAAAACCAAGGTTTTCAGCCGTACTCACTCTATTCTTACTCTCTGCAACTTCCTCTTTGAACCTACCAATTCTTTCCATTAAAGCTGGTATAAGGGTAGTTTTACGTGACTCAAGTAACTTTTCTTTAAACCTTGCTAGTTCAGCTTCCTGATCTTCTTTTCTATATATTGCATTTAATATACCTCTTGCATATGACATACTTATACCCTCGCCATTAAGCCTTTAGGTTCTGACTGTTCTTCTTCAACAGGAACCTCTTCTTCTACTACTTTTACTTCACTCATATCTTCCTGAGTATCTTTATCCATAAGCATATTTTTTAGTCTAGACTTATTAGAAGCATCACGAACTCTTTTAGCTTCTTCTTTATCTTCAAATCCATCATCATATTCTACACCAACAGCGTCTAAGGTAGAAGCAATAAAGCTATGAACAGCAGGTGCAATAATAAGGCTTACATCGATACTATGAATACCTTCCATCACTGCACTACGAAGGATACCCTTAGTAATAGTTTGTACGTCTATACCCAGATCAACTGCAAAGACAATTGCTTCCATCTTATCAACATCATTAAGTCTTTCAAGATGAACCATCAAAGCTTCTTCAGGATTAACAATCTCTGGTGGTCTTTCAAAAGGAGCATTCTTAGGTTCTGTAGTTAAGGACTGTCCTGGTATTGGTGCGTCAAATAGTGCCATTAGTTATACTCCTTAACCATTTTTAAATACTTTGGGATATAGGGTATCACGTGCTCTTTTGATTTTGCTAATCCACCTGAGTCTTTACTAGGCCCATCGTGGTGATACTTATAAGCATACTCTAAACTCTTACCTCTTTTTTTAGCAAGGTCTAAATTATCTTGTGTGTGCTCTATTAAAACTTGAGCTTGCATACCTAAATCATCTCTATTATCTTGATTTAAACCATAAGCTGCACCAGTTTTATCTATAAACTGTCCTATTCCATAAGCACTACTAGACTTGGCTGCAGCATATTTATTAAAACCAGACTCATAACGTGCAATTGCTAATGAATAAGCTATCTCTTCCTCTGTTGCATCAAGTCTTCTACCAACAGTAATAATTTCTTTTATAGCTTCTTTTTGAGCAGCTTCAGATGCACCACCTGCATTACGTGTAAATCCTTTTTCGTCTACTGGATCATTATAATATGATTGAGTAGCTATTTCCCCTATTTCAGTTCCCTTTTTACCTAACAAGTCCTTACTTACAGTTAGAGTAAAAGATCCATCTGTATTAATACTAGCTACTTTTATTTCTTCTGCATCAGCTTTAAAACTCTGCATCATATCTGCAAACATATACTGGTCTTCAGAGGAATCTGTAAAAATTTTTCTTGTATTCTTTTTTGAACCCATTAGTCCTCTTTTATTCCTTCTTTTTTTAGCATCATAATCAATTTCATCTATTATCCCAGACCCTACAGCCTGAAGGTTTGCTAGTTGACTACCAATGTCTATCTTAAGAGCACGAGTATATTTTGATTCATAGTTTGATAAGTTATTATCATTAAAGTTTGCTGACATTTTATTTTCCTAGTTTAAAATAGTAATTTCCAGAGTAGTTCTGCATTAGCTGTCTTTCCATCTTCATCTATTTTCAACTTAATACCTTCTAACGTCTTATCAGCTATAAGTACACTTACTGCCCTGTCTAGTTTAGACTCATTAACTTTATACGCCTGATCCATTAAGTCTCTTTCACGTTGCCATATAGCATCTATGTTCTTACTGGTTAAAGCATTCATAGTCTTAGCAAAGTCCATATTACTTTCGTTCTGTGTTGCATTATTTAATGTAGTAATATTTTGTCTCCACTGAGCATTAGCCTGTGCTATTACTAAACCATTCTGTGCATTAAACATATCACGTTGTTGTTGTAGGCTAGAGTTAAACTCACGTAGTCCATTAACAGCATTGACATTAAACTGATCCATTGCATTAGTCTGTGCAGCATTAAACTGTGCAGTTTGTGTTGATAGGTTAGCAAAGAACTGATTGGTCTGGTTAGTACTAGATGCATTAAACTGTTTTGATGCATTTTCTGCAGCCTGATCAGTAAATAAAGCCTGAACATTTTGCTGAGTTTTAAACATAGCAGTTTGTTGCTTGTTTGTCAAGTTAGCCATATCCATTGCTAAGAAGTTTTGTGCATTTTGTACAGCAGCCTGTTGACGATTGTTTAAGTTTTGTGTATCTAGCCCTGCTAGTGCAGCAGCTTCAGCCATCACTAGAGACTGAGTATTAGACAGGTTAGCCATGCTTAGTGTCTGAGCATTACGAGAGTTTTCTAGTTGTATTGTTTGATCTGCACTAAAGTTTTGATTAGCTATATCAGATATCTTAGCTGCATTCTGTACACGAGCTTGGAAGTCTTGATCAAATTCTTGTCCCATAAACTGAGCACGTTGTTGTGCTCTTAACATTTGAACTTGTTGTTTGTTAGATAAGTTCTGTGCCTCAAATCTTGCCAGTGTTTGTGCATCAGCCATAGCAATAGGTAGTGCAGCCTCCATAGTGGCCTGTATGATAGCCTGTCCAGCCATACTGGAAGCACCTAAGCCTCTTGCAGCCATAGCAGCAGTAGCTGCTCTCATTGACCCTGCAGCCCATGCTGGTGTATCACCACCCTCAAAGTCTTTCATGAGTAAGTCTAGCTGACCTTTTACCGTAGCTTTAGCAGTAGGGGTAGCAGTGTCAGCTTGTATCTGCTCTGTAAATGCTGCAGCTTTTGCTGCATTAGCAGAACCACTAACTAGTTCTGTAAAATCTCCTGTTACAGGGTCTCGTGTCAGTTCTCTTTTAAATTTATTTTCAGCAGGTTTAAACAATTCTTTATCAGGGTCTGGTATAAGAGGCATTCCAGTTACAGGATCAAACTTTTGCATTTGACCTGTAGCAGCTTCTAATCCAGAAACAGCACTAGTTGTTTTTTGTTCATCAACTATGTCAGCAGGTTTATCTCCTTTTGCAGGTTGTAATCCACCATAAGTAGTTTGAAAATCTGAAAGGTTTTTACCAGTTAATTTTGCATATTCTTCTGGAGTATATTCTTTAAACATAGGTACAACAGTATCTTGAGTTACTCTAATAAACTTACCTGATTTTTCATCATAGGAATCTTTCTGACCCAATCCTATTTCAGGAGTGGCTTTAATTAATTTTTCATGGTCAAGTGTTACGCCACCTTCAAGTACTTTAGCTACATCAGAAGCAACACCAGTGGCATCATAAGTACCAGGAGCTTTTGTTTGCGCCATCTGTGACTGAGTTACACTACCTACAGTAGCAGCATCTGCCATAGGAGCTATAGGTGCAGTCTGACCTGCAGTAGACCCAATAAAGTCTGCAGGTGTTGGTGTAATATAATTTACAGTACCTTGCATAGGCTGCATAGTTTGTTCAATAGCACTCTTAGCCATTGGTCTTGCTCTGTCATAGTAGAAGTCTAGATCTGTACCTTCAGCAATATGTTTACTGCCATCTAAATGAGATGTGTGTCCAACAGCATCACTTACACCATTAACAGGAGTTCCACCTGCATCAAAACCTCTTACAGGTCCACCACGATACATTTGTTGTATTGGTTGAGCCATATTACTCATAGCCTGTTGATACTTACCCATCTTAGCAGCAGCACCAGGATTTGAGTTAAGGAAAGCATTAAGGCTATCTTGTGTAGCTTCTCCTGTATAACCAAGAAATTTATTAGCTAGTCTTAGTTGACCTTGTAAATTACTTACAGTTCCACCAGGAGCATAGCCTGTAAGACCGCCTTGGTACTGACCTTGCACAGAATCACCAGGATATGTGTAGCCACCTTGACCATCAGGTACACCACGTCTAAATCCAGGTGGTACATAAGTAAGAGGTTTACCTGTACCATCAAGAGAAATAGTTACCCGTTGACCAAATTTATTTACATAAACTGCTTGACCACCAAAACCTTGTTGAGATATTGAACTAAGATTTTGCATGGTAGTGCCAGTATATTGAGGTCTTACCATTACGGTCTGTGGTACAGCAGACAGCCCAGCAGTTTGTAGTGGAGTTTGTTGAGTACCACTTACATCAGCCATACCATAGGTATTAGTAGCTGTACCAGTTTGAGTAGTAGGTTGAGGTTGAAAGGTTTGAGTTGGTGTAGGTTGTGCAGTATATGTAGGTTGAGGCACATTAACTGCTACTGGTTGAGCAATAAGAGGGTCCATCTGTGTTATAGCTGCATTACTTTTATCTATTTGTTCTGGTGTTACAAAAGTACCCTCTGTTTTTAAACCACCAGGAATTACATCTGGACTTTGATTTTGAAGAACATTAATATTAGCTAATTCATCAACATCAATTGCATCAGTAACTGGCTTGGTTATTGTATCCTCTTCTTCTTTAACCTCTTCTTCTTTTGGTACTGTAAC
>VTLG01013166.1_pt1 | contig 22450 bp, 23 predicted proteins | sample 4694571 | NCBI WGS metagenome assembly VTLG01 (sample SAMN12604809, study PRJNA352737) | marine metagenome | biome: ENVO:00000447; feature: ENVO:00000209|ENVO:00000569|ENVO:01000036; material: ENVO:00002151; isolation source: viral sequences binned using virsorter ...
TGGTCTGGGTTCGTCGGCTCAATATGGATTACCTTGTAGTCCCTGAGTGCCGCCAGTTGGTACGTCGCCAAGTCGAACCCTGCCATCGCCTCTTCCATCATATCGTCAATGCCGTCCGAACCGGTCCGGTCGGTCTCTGCATAAAGGTCGTGGTCTACATATAGTGTTATCGCCATTTTCGTATCTCCTTAGAAGGTTTCGGTGAGTTACTGACTCACTCTCGTTCAGACTAGATTAGTTTCTAGTGACCTTGGTTCTTCGTCTCCCCGTGGCATCCCCAGCAGTCCTAGGTCTTATTGGTATCGCCTAGCGGTAAGAGGTTCGCTTGTCACGCCCTTGGGGTGGTGTCGCTTGTTTGATGCCCTGCGACCCGGCTGAAATATTTAAGATATATACATTCTATATGGTGGCTTAACATATGTCAATACCTATTTATACCTATTTTGCAATTAGTTTTGGGCAAAAAAAAGACCGCTGTCCGGGGGATGAAGTCCGAACAACGGTCTACAAGAAAGGAGATGCGACTTATACTAACATACAGGGCTTCCCCATGTCCCAATGCCTGAGACACAGACCATCAGCGAGGTCACCTACAACACGGCATGATTTAATTCGGCATTCACCGTAGGTAGCCTTTGGAAGTTCCACCTTATGATACCTCCTGATGTCACGACTATAGGAAGGTGGAGGTTTTCCCATGGCATGTCAAACACTTACCAACCTGCATCGTATATCCTGACCGTGAGTTGTTACGTTTCTCAACACGGTCACGAACCGCCATGCGTTTTTCACGGCAATGGACACACCACGCAACAACCGTGCCTTTTGCCTTTGACTCCAGCCACATCCGAACATTTGGTATTTTAATCACGCTTATCATGCGTCACTCTGGAGTACGTCTTTCGACAGGGCTATTATGCCAGCTATACAGCCGACCCCAATTTCGGTTTGCCCAGACCGAATTGACAGGATTGCGATTATGCCGAGAAGACATAAAGCGAGGAAGATCTGTGGTCGGATTTTGCCAAAAAACGGAATTAGACCTTCCATTACGCCCACTCTCCTGACTCATATTTTCTGTCTATAAATTTCTTAGCCCCGATAACAGCAGCAGCCACAACCGCAGCGGATGCCGTTACGATTAAAGCCGTACGCATAGTCTCACCTCCCAATTAACACGGCAACGGCAGCAGCCACAACCGCTAAAATTAAACCAATCACAAGGGAAATCGTGATCTTCCCCTGTGCCTCAAGCCCCGTCAATCTTGATTGAATGTGGGGCAAGTCATTATAGGCAATCTTTCGTACCAGTTCTTCTAAGTCGTTTTTCATTCAGCACTACTCATTGGTTAATGTTTCGGACGGTACTCCAATTGATACTTCCACATTATCAGACACATTCCAATTGGCTGCTGTCACGCTCTGGTGAATCTTAAATTCCTTAGTTGAAAATCCATCCGCCACCCCTATCTCATTCAGTTCAATGGTCAGCGTCCCGATTTTCATTCGGTCAAATACACAAGCCCCACCTTCAGTATATAAGTTGCTTAGAGTTAATTTTCCGATTTTCCCATTGATGGCAGTCGTTGGAGCATCTATATGTATGCGGTCATATGATCCACCCGATGTGACCATTGCGTCCGCTTGGTGATGACCGCCACCGATTGCTCTCATGCGAGAAGTCCCCGGAGTTTGATTTATACTTTGACCATCACTAGCATTTCCAATTACATTTATAGTGTGGACAGTAGTATTATCGAAATACAGATACGAACACCTCGATTTCTCAAGGAGCATCTCACCAACCTCTAGGTAAGTACTGGTGCCACCACTTACCACCGTGCCGCCAATCAGTATCGCCGTGGAGGTAGCAGCAGTCCCGTTGGCACTCGTGTGGGCAGACGATGGTATGGAACCTCCCGTATACACCGTTCCCACCGACACGTTCTCGATTTTTATCTCTCGGACTGGTACGACTCCTAGCACAATTCGGAGCGTGTTATCAGACTTGTTTGTTTTTCTGAACGCCAGCATCTCTTCAAGGGCAGCCGAGGGAGTATCCATAGGTGCTGCATACACTCCGGCATCTCCATTTCTGAATGACCGGTCCTGAAGTACCGTTTCATTCACAATTACACCTGTTCCAGCAGTCGACCCTGCCACCAATAATGCTGCTGCAGCCTGTGGATTTAAGCCACAAGCCCTGAGTAGGCTATAAGGGGATTTAGCTATTTGAAAAACTGTCTTCCATTTAGCGGATTCTTCTTGTAAATATGTAACCTTCGCCAGTAGCCAGTTACGCCAGACCACAGCCCTGCGGTACATCCTCATCGGGGTTCTCCAGATCGCCCCCGGTGTTGCGATGATTGTCCGATACACAGCCATGACACATCGCCAAATGGTTCTGCCGACAAAGCAGATGCCCTTATAGGTCATTCTAACGGGGTAGAACAGCCCATAGAGGGCTGTTGCGAGTATAAACCATATAAATCCCCATGTTGCCTTCAAACGATGCCTCATTTGCGAATCCTTCCCTATCATGTAGATAAAATAATCGCACAGGTGATTATCGTAACGCCCAGCAGTATCAACATCGTCAGGTACTGTAGCCCTATGATCACATTCAACTTACGGGTATTATCTTTCAGCGTTGGGGCAATGGTCAAACTGATCACCTCATTCAGCTTATTGTACCGTTCTCTCTCATTCATTAAACTGCCCTCATCAACAGGTTCTGCTCTATCAAGGTTCCACCATCGCTAATGTTCCATGATTCGCCCTCAATATAGAACGCCTTTGCCGTCATGGACATCTTCGCATTGGTGAGGGCAACCCTGTCAGAAAATCGTCTTTGGATCATGTGGTTGAGAGTCGCCTTGTCGCCTCCCAGAAGGGTCAGCGTTACAACCGCCTTGGGGTCTTTACGGTTAGCCAATCGCTTATCCAATGCGATCTGGGCAGTCTCTGGGCTGGTTATAAACAGGTTGCGTAGAACAGCCTTCCTCTCCCCGGATTTAGTGATACTGGTGGCATCAGTTGCCTCAACAACGTGCTTATCACCCAGCTTGTAGCCGCCATGTGCGGTGCTGCCCCCTGCTTTCAATATCAGGGCATGGATATAAGCCTTGGCACCGCTGCTGTTGACGAACTTCAACTTGAATGCACAGTAGTAGGGATCACCCTGCCCTGACTCAATCGTTACCGCTACGCTGCTTGTAACATCGCTGCCACCACCAGCAGCCCTGACGCTCCGAACCAGATAGTCACCACCTGTGGGGGGTATAACTGTGTTTGCTGTATCAATCTTCCCTGAGTCGGTATCTTCCAGTTCGACTATTAGATATGATGTGCCTGTCGGAAGTTCAATCCTCTCCAATGCCTCTGCTGCTGTAACTGATGTCCAGACCGCCCCACTAGCAGCCACCACCCTTACCGAACGAGTCACAGGTGTTTGTATCCTGTTCTCGATATGCTCGTGTCCCTCTGAGAACGATATCGAACTGTAGGCAGGATTATTGCTGCCATAAGCATCGGTATAGGTTGCTGCTGCTGTGAGTTGACCATACAGGATATGGTCGGCTGCTATATGCCCTGTCAGCGAGTTGTGTTCGTCTGAATGAGATGATCCGTTGGTGGTAACCGGTGTCCAAGTCGGGTTGGAGGCAGTTTGACCAGCACCAGCCCCCTCCCTGTGGACTTGACTCTCAATCCTCAGAAATCCCTCCCCATCAACATAGATGAATCCGTCCTCCTCAATCTGAGCAATCTGGATAAGATCATATGCACTCATGTCAATCTTCTTCAGGGCAGGATATTGGGCTGTTATAGTCTCACCTGAAAATGGACCTGATGTCGTTAGCATGGGTTCATAAATTATATTGGTCGCCTGTAGATTCGTGTGGGCTGTCCAGCCAAATATGAACAACCCCGACTTATACAGAATCTCTATCAGGTTGGCGTATACAGGAGTTCTGGTGAGATTTGTGGCAACAGCATATTTCACATTGGTTCTCTTTGCTGCCTCAAGTTCGTCATACGCCTCAATGTAAGCCAGTTGGTTCATAGGGTCAGGGTCTGGGATAATTGACGATAGATAGCCATAGAACAGAGAGCGGTATCCTCCGAACTCCTCGAATTTCTCCGTGCCGTCAATGTAAGCAGAACCGCTCTGCCCATAATATGAAGAGTGTGCCGCCCTGTCGCTCCTCCATAATCCATGTTTCGTACCGGCAGGGGAATCGGCATGTTCAAGCTTGAAAGTGTGAGAGGAATCTGCCTCCATCCCACCATAGAGAGAGTCTCCCTGCTTATTGCCAAATTCAAAATCCATATTCAAACCCGAATCAGGCACACAATGCGTACCGTCAAATGTCACATCAACATAATTGCCCCTTATATGCACCTGCACCTCGTGCGTTGCTCCCTGTCGCCATGTTGTTGGGTCATCAGATGTCCTGATGGAGAGATCGCTGAACTGGATAACAGGTGCTTTGAACGGTCCTTCCTCGGTGGTTGAGGAGGTACTTCCATGAATTCTGGCTGACGTTCCAAGCTGCCCTCTAGTAACATCAATTGTGTGGTTGGTTGCATGGACTGATGTAATCAGCATAATCTCCCGTTCAACAAGGATATGCTGACCAATCTTGTAGTGCAATCGACTTCCCACCGTCAGAGTTGTTGCGGCAGCGTCACACTCTGCTACCGTCCTGTCCGTGGAGTAGGTCAACAGGAACACCTTGTCATTGCGATCATGTGCTGACGCATCGCTTATGTTGCTGTTCTCTGATGCGTCAAACCCGACAGCTATATAGTTTTGGGTGTCAACGTATCGGAGAACAAATCCGAACAGCGATGCCATAACTCCAAGACCTTGGTCGTAATGCCAACTGGTGTAATATGCAGGGTTAGCCGTGCTGGGTGTGTTACCTCCTTGGGCGTGAGGTCTGTCGGGAGTGGTTATCTTTGCATGTAACTGCACATTCTTGTCGTTAAATTCCAAATAGCTGATGTGATTCCCAAATCCAGAGGATGTCGGGTCAACCCTAGCATTGCCTGAACCGTCCTCCTCAAATGATCCCCCGATGCGACTACCAGCCGTTCCGCTTGCTGCCACATCCACCCACGACCAGTCAGAATCCTCGTCAGGGCTTGTGCCGTTCAATGCTGCCTCGCTGCCCCCTCCGAAACTGTCGTAAGGATAGAACATCTGCGCCCAGATGGGCTTCCCCGGCAGCAGCAATCCATTCAGGTCAGAACTGCTGTTGGTTGAGGCATAATCATTTGAATGGTTGTTGAGTTCAAGACTCAACAGACCAGCATCAATTACCCCATTTTTCAGGTCTCGGTTATGCGTCAGGCTTATTGCCCTTACATCGCTGGTTATATCGTCAATTGCCGTAGTGAAATCGGTGGCAGTATTCTTTGCCCCCAGACCTCCGTGATTCCAGTCCACTCTAATTCGGTATTTTGGTTTAGGCATTTATGCGAATCCCTGCTGTCCTCTGAGGGCTTGCCTGATCAGGGGAGTTATCTGCTGTGCCAGTTTCCTTGCTGCCATGTCATTGCCCAGCAAAACAGTCCCCCGTGAAGGGAAGTTGATGTTGACCGTAACACCCAACCCTGCACCGCCTCTCTTGAGAGGGATAACCGCCTCTGGTCCTTTTTCACCAATCTGGGCAACCGTGGGTCTTGTCACAATACCGCCTTCAGCCATCCTTGGGATTGTGGGGATATTTAACGAGAATCCCTTGCCACCAATCTTCGGAACCCATTTCGGTACGCTGATACTCACCTTGTTTGCTCCCCGAATCAATGCGTTGAACGCATCAATAATTGAGTTGACTCCACCCTTGATTCCTCCAACCACAAAACTGAAAGTCTTTTTCATTGCGTCCCATATATAGTCCCAGTTATTCTTAATAATTAAAAATGCTTTTATCAAAGCCCCACCCGGCAATATCCAGCCCCACTTGGAATTGAATATGTTTGAAATCGCTGTGCTGACCGTATCCCATGTTTTCTTAACGGCTTCGACAATCGTATCCCAGTTCTTCCAGATTAGAATGCCCAAACCGACCGCTAAAGCAATCGCACCAATAGCAATCAAAACTGGACCCATGCTGAGAGACAACCCAGCCATAGCAGTAGACATCACACCGATAGCACCCGACAGTCCCGGCAGTATCATAAGCATAGGACCAGCAGCACTAGCGAACCCTCCCACAGGTTCCAATGCGCCCATCACCTTGTTCTTCATAATATCGAATTTTTCTGCGCTGGTTAGGGTACTCTCGGACAGGTTCTTTAATGCACCGTCCGAGTTGTTCATTGCTTCCAGCATATCGTCAAGTTTGAATCCACCCTTTTCGATGGCATCCTTGAACACCACGCCAGCACCTGCACCGAATGTGTCCATCGCTATCCCTAGTGCCTCGGTATCCGATCCGGCATTTTCAATAGCAGATATTGCATCCTGTAGCCCTCCGGTTATATCGGTGACACCCTCATCAGCCAGTTTTTTCATGGCTGTGGAAAGTCCGGGCATCATCTTTCCAGCCTTAATCCCCTTCGCCTCCATGTTCGCTATCATTGCGACTGCCTTTTCCATAGGCAATCCCATTGCATTGAGTTGAGGTCCGAACTTTACAACCTTGTCAGCAATGCCTTGCATTGATGTACCGGATGCCTGTGACGCAACGGTTAACTTGTCCATCAACCCCTCTGCGTCCGTCATCGGTCTGCCAAATGCTACCAATGTATCTGCCGTGGCTTTGATCAGACCGGACATATCTTCACCCATCGCCCGACCTGCACCAAGAGCCAGTTTTGCTACTTCTTCCAATTGGTCTCCGGTGAACCCAAACTCCGTATTTATGTCAGCGATTGCCGTAGCAACAGTCTGGGCATCATCAGGAACGTCAGCGAATACATCCTTGAAAGAGCCCTTGAGGTCTTCCAGAGCCTCACCTGTTGCACCTGTGCCAGCAGCAATGGTGTTCTCGGCTTCCTTGAACATATCGCCCAGTTTGAGCGCAGCCATTCCAGCAGCACCAAGTGCAGCACCGCCAACCATTGCGACCTTTCCAAAGTTCTTTTGAATCTTGGTGGCGTGTCCCTTAATGCCACGACTGGCTTTGCCCATGCCCTTGGTGGCTTCGTCCTTCATCTTCAGTTTGATGGTCAAATCTTGTGTGGTCATATTTTCTTGCCCCAATCTGTCAGCAGTTCACGGCGAACCTTCTTCATAATTGTCTCTATTTTTGGTTTTGCCTTCTTCCAAGCTGGTCCTAAGAACGGCTGCGCCTTGGTTCCCTCTCTGGCGATCTTCATGGCTATAGCAAAAGCCACCCTTCTCGGATTCTTTGCCTTTAGCTTGAGCCTAACCCACGGTTCAAGTGCATCAACTGGCGGCATCTTTCCCGGCTTTCGCCCATACTCCACCCATCTGCCATATGCAACAGTCGGACCAACTGTAGCCCATGACGCAAAAGGAGGTCGTTTATCGACCTCCGTGGTTATTGATTGCCTTAAAGCACCCGTGTTAACAGGTGCTAAGATGATTGCCTCGGCTTGAAGTGCAGCAGCACTCTTAGCCATTGCCATGTTTATAGCATCAGCCATCCATTTGTTATCTTTGAGGCGTTTCTTGAGGAGTTTGTCCAACCCTTCAATCTCAATTTTTTCGTTCTTAGCCATCGAATGTCATCTCTCCACCTGAGTCTATCGTTGACTTCACTTGCAGAAACAACATTAGCCGGTTCACAACATCCGCTGGCGTTTCCTGTAACTGTTGCCATGTCCAATGGGTCTCCGCTAGGATTTGCGATTCCTGCCACTCATCTGGCAATTCTTTCTTAGCCAGCGATTTTGCTAGTCCTTCGGCTGCTGTCTTTCGCCAACGGCTGTCAATAAAGGGATGACTTGCTCATTCACCGTGTGCATCACCTCCGCTGCGTCCAGTAGGTCCATTTCGTTGACCGATTCAACCGAAATCTCCAGCTTGGTGTCAGCCGTGCCGTTGGTGTAACTCCAGTCCCTAGTCAGCATTGTCATCACCTGTGTAAGCTGTTCCTCATCCTCGCCATCAGCCTCGGTGATCCGCAGCATCTCTCGGCGTATCTTCATCATCTCACCCCACTTGGGGCGTGTTTCGACTTCCCACCAGTTGCCTGACGGCAGTTCCAGCCTGATTACATTACTAGGCATCGTGTGCTTCCCTTGTCACAGCACCGTCAACCTGTAGACTTGCCGTAAAACTGACTTGGCTGCCGACTGCCGATGTGATCGAATAGTCTGTGACCCAGTACATGCCAGAATACTTAAACCCACCTGCACCCTGTGGGAAATACTCAAACTCCATTGCTGCGGTATGAGTCCTCATCGCCCCAAGGACAACATCAGGTCCTGATGTTGCAGTATTGTCATAGTGACCCGAAATGGAAGGCGTTGCGTTCTGTAACCCCGGATGGAATTTAGAACCCGTGTCTCCCAGAGCCGTGACCTCGTTGAGATTTCTCGGTCCGGGCAGACCTGACACATCGGTTATGTAAGCGGAAACATTCTGCAAATTACCACTCGTGTCATCCAACTTCAAAATTGAAACGCTGCTGTCAAACTTTGCCATTTTCTCGACCTCCTACTCCTACAATCTTACAATCTTGTGTACGAAATACCGTATGTTAACGATCCTGATGATGCGTCCAGCACCACTCTGGATTTGACGTATCTGTTTAAGGTTCCTGTGAATGCTGTGTTTGCAGCACCAACGCCATCGGATGCGGTAACCGTGGCTGATGAAACGTCCGAATATGTGCCACCGCTAGAGGTTGCATGTTGAAGATTTAAGTGCCATCTGGCGTTACCTCCTACCGCAGATAGCGCAAAAATATGATATGTCCACGAACCTCCTGCTGTACTGGCTGCACCGTCATCGATATAGGTCGTTGATGTGGATGCCGTGACCGTGGCATAAGGGGCAGCGACCTTGGTTCTGAGCCTCTTGCCAGCATCTATTGTTGAGGTCGCCGTCACCACGCTGCCAACTGACGACCCGATTTCATAGGTGTTAACAAATCCCTCTGGTATTCCCTCCCCGATGTACTCAATTGTGTCACCGGCTGGGAAATAAGAGACAACGGCAGCGGTTGTCGAGGTTCGCAAATCACCAAACACCGCATCAGGTCCGCTTGTCGCTGTGGAGTCATAGAAACCGCTCCAGCTAAGTGATTCTGTTTGGTTGGTCGGGTGGAACTTTGCCCCTGAATCGCCGAAAGTCGTGATTTCATTCAGCCCCCTGCCACCACCAATTGACACATCTGTGCTGTATGTGGAGAGATCGAACTGGTTCACATATAATTTGCTGTTCTGACTATCAAATTTTGCCATGATTATTACACCGTTTTCATACAGGAGAAATTGAAGTCGGCAGCTACATACCTGCCTCCACCAACGTCCCTGAAACCTATAGAAGATATGCCTGTTAGCCTTCCGTCATCCACCGAACTGTTCCATGTGTTGTCTGAATTTATAGCTGCCTCGACTGAGTTTGTGCCATCCGGCTCCATGAAAGCATCGAGTTCATCAAATGCCTGTTTCGTTGCTGCGCTGGCTATCAACAGGGTCATTACAAACTCCCCGATAAACGTGCCTGACTCACCCATTCCCTGCTGTCCCACATCCCTACCCTGAAACTGCACAACGGCAGAAGGGAACTCGTTGAGACCATCTGGAGGATAGTCAAACGTGCTGCGGATGGCAGATATTGTTGCCAGCCTTGTGAGCAGACCGTCTTTTGCATTAGCTATTTCCGATGCCATTGCGTATTCCCTGTGCCACTAAGCAGATATTACGATTGTCCAAGTTCATGCCACTCCCATAGCGAGTTTCTTATACGGCTGAATCGCCTGTCGGACATCCTGATCCACGCCCCGAAACACCTCCATGATTCCACCCTCTAATCCAATGGCGTTGGCAAAACTGGAGTCCTTGCGTTTCCACATCCTTGCAGCCTGTATGATCGTTGCCTCCATAACGGGCGCAGGATACTCGTAGAGGCTGATTGCAGCACCTCCGCTATGGGTTGCCCCTGTTGTGTTGTTTGCGCCTCTAATTACGGTCAATGTATTACCTGAATAACTCTGGACATACATCTGTTCGCTGTCTATCAGGATAGTGTGACCTGCCTCTATATCAGTCCGTGCAGATACCGAGAAAGTCTTGGCAGTTGCTGAAGATATTGCGTCAGCCGTTTCTGTTGCCGTTAACTTGTGTTCCCACCATCCCCAGTTGCCAGCCACTTCAACCGTCTGTTCGCCTCTGGTAAAACTGTCCTTGTCCCCGTTGCTGTCAACCAGTATCTCCGTGTATGGTCTGGAGTTCATGTTGAACCTAGTCGTGGGATCAGCGTTGTTAGGTCTGAGCAGGTAATCGGTTGTCGCCCATGTGTTTTCAAAGGTTCGATCAATGTTGTCATCCGTCTTGAGGGTTGTGACTGACACCAAGTCAGGCACAAACATCCTAATCCCACCATCGCTGTCAAAGGTTCTGGTCGCTGACAGGGAATAAAAATGTCTGTTGGCAAGCCTGTCAATAACCCTGCTCTGAGACTCAGCGAGTAGGCGCAGCCTAGTGTCATCACCGCTGCCGGTGACGTTCAACACGCTGCTCGACTTGAGTAGATCAACTGTCACATATGCGTTCATTGAGGTGTGCTGGTATCCGTTTCTTCTATGTGTCCGTTGGTCGCTGACAACTTAGCAATCTGGGCATCCTTCGCAGCAATGCTCCGCTGTAGTACAATGCCCCTCAGTTGCTCCGCTGCCAGAGGGTTCATCTGGCATAATGCCTGAATGTCCTCTGGCGTTATATCCAACCTTCCCTGTACCTGTTGTTGTGTGGTCATATTATGCTCCTATAGCCTCAAGGCGTTTGTTGAGTTCCTCATATTGGGCATCCATCCTCTGTCGGTTCTGCCACATTCCTGCCCAAGTGAAATGAGTGGCTTTCTGGTAATTGATTCCTGTCCAACCGGGGTCTGAATCATCTGGACCGTCAACCTCATAGACTCCCAGCTTAACCATCTGCTGTAATCCCTCTGGCGATAATTGCATTTTGCGAATAGCCAGTACGTCATCATGCCACTCGACCTTACCGCAACAAGAGAACATTGCAACGCTGACCTTGCCGCAACCATCACAGACATAGTCAGGGGTGAAGTCACCTCCTGAAGAATCATCAAATGTAATTGCCCCGGCAGTAGTTATGCGAACACGGTCATTGACACCGGGACTTGGGTCATCAGATATGACGAATCTGTCTGACTGGGAATTGTCTATGCCTATAGACATGACGTTACCGCTTGGCACTTCAAGTTTAAGGTATGGGTCGCCTGTGGATGTAGTCCCACCGTTCCTAATGTGGATAAAAGCATTGGCAGCTACTGCCGAGTTGGTAGTGTTCTCAACCAACAGGCTCATATTGTCCCCACCAGCAGCCCTACTCATCTCTATATCGCCATCAGAGGTTGTAGTGAAGGGGGTCTCCCAAGTGATAGCAGCGTCTGCACTTCCAGAGGCTGCCGTTCTTACACTAAATAAACCATCACGCAGCCACAATTGTATCGCTTCATCTGTGTGTTGATATTTCCAAGCTGACCCATCCCAGTAAGCATTATTATTTAGGAACTCATTACCTGCTGACCCTGATGCCCCAGACATCCATGAACCGCCGCCACCCAACTGAACCACCTCATAATCAGTTGCCCACGACTCAAGAGAAGATATTCCAATACCGACTTTGCCGGTACTCGTAATCCTCATTGCCTCATCAAGAGTCGTATCATTCTGGCTAACCTTGAAGGACAGGCTTGCATCAGATTCGGAGTCGGGGGCTGTCTCCCTGATAGCGTCAATGGAAGCAGCGGTATAAGCAGCATACGTTTCTTGTAAAGAGTCATGCGCTCCGGCTATCCTGAACTCGATGCCAGTACCTGACCCTGCTACGAGGTTGGCTGCATTAGCAGAATCCTCTGCCATCACAATCAATGGTCGGTCTATCGAGGTAGCATCAACGGTTGGCACATGCACAATTGTCTTGCCGTCAGCCCTGATAACCATCCGCTCCTTCTTTGTATCTGAACCATCCGGTGTGGTATGGAAAAGCAACGCTCCCGGCATATCATTTGCGCCGGGTGTCCCGTCTACCTCACACCTTATGGATGCTGCTGTCGTAGCAAAATCGCCTCCGTCAGCAGCCTTCCAGAATATCTCCCCCAGCGAGTCTCCATCCGCAACAATCGTGTTGCTGCCTATCGTTCCATGTCTGGACTTAACAAATCTGAGAGTTGGACCGGAGGCATCAGAACTGAACCTACCTATTAGTAAGCTGGCATCTGGCGAACCCGTGCCAAGCACCTGCAACTCCGAGGCAGCACCTGCGGTAACCTGTGCTGTATGTCCTATCACTACTCCTGCATCAAACCGGCTCAGACCACCACCCACCCAGAAGGCATAATTGTTAGTTACAGCACCAGCCATAGGAGCAGATATATATACCGTTGCTCCAGTAGTGGTAGCCCCACCTCCTGAACCTATAGTCACCCCGTCAAATCGTGCCTGAGAAATAATCGCATTCGTACCCGACCCAGCCTCAGTAATGCCATTGTCTATCCAGAGGCTTGCAATGTCTTGGTCATTGTCTGCCGTAAGGGTTCCGTTGATACTCATCATCCTTCGACCAGAATATGTACCGGCGACTCTGAACTTAGTCACAGATGATCCAGTTGCACCAATACCCACCGTGGCGTTCCCACCGTCCACATATACAATCGTGCCGTCACTATCTCCTATCAGAACGTCCCCTGTAGAACTTCCAGCGGTCAGGGTTAAATCACCAGACGAGGTTAAGCTGGGTCCTGCGATCTGCCCTGAACTGCCATAGATGACCGCCTTGGAGTTCACCACCGTATTCGCCACAGAGCCGTCCACTAGGTTAATCTCGGCAGTCGTTGCGGTAACTCCATCGAGTATATTCAACTCCCCTGCTGTAGAGGTGACGTTCGTGCCACCTATGTCCAACGTGGTCATGGTGACTTCACCGTTCACGGTGAGTCCAGTTAATGTACCAAGGGAAGTGATACTCCCCTGTGCGGCAGTCTGTACAGTTCCTTCTAGGTTGGCTTTGATTGTCCCGACTGAACCGCTGACAACCTCAGAACTGAGGGTTGCATCAGGAATATAGGTCAGCTTGGAGTCGGTATCGTCAAACCCAAGGAAGGCAGTCTTCGCAGCAGAGCCATTGTGGTACTGCATCGCAAGACCAACGTCCTTGTTGGTGTCAGAGGCTAAAGCCCCTCCACCGCTGGCTGTCTGTAGATGAATAATCGGATCAACGACAGTCATAGTCGAGGAGTTGACCGTGGTAGTTGTTCCTGTAACTGTGAGATTTCCTGCTGAGACTGTCCCGGTTGTGGTTATATTAGAAGAACCTGTATCTATTGCCCCGAATCCGCTGGCAATACTTCCAGAAGCCAGCACCCCCACGGTCGTTGCTGCCGTGGTCACCAGATTAGGCATGGCTGTAATCTCGTCATCGAAATAAGCAGCGAGGTCAGTTACAGCAACCTGCTTCATCGTGCCGTTGTCGTTGTAAACTACTCGGTCTGCATCTGCCACAGTTGTGGAGGATGCTGCGGTGTCTCCGTCTATTATATTGAGTTCGGCAGCCGTTGCAGCCACATTCGTCCCACCGATATCAAGAGTGGTCATGGAGACTTCGCCAGCAACAGTCACAATGCCAGAGGCGAGAGTCAGCAAGTCGGTGTCGCCCGTATGCCCAATGGTCGTCCCATTTAAGGCTATGCTGTCGACCGTCAGGGCATCTAGTGTCCCAAGGCTTGTGATAGCTGTCTGTGCTGCCGTTGTGAGCGTCCCTGCTATGTTCGTGGCGGTCAGGGTGTTGGTGCTGGCGTTGTATGCCAAAGCAGCCTCGCTGCTCAGTACACCATCTGTGCCTGTGTATACCACCTGACCAGCAGTCAGCCCGTCAGCCAAGAATCCAGAGGCTCTTATTGTGTAACTTCCAACATCGACATTGTTGGCTATTGTCAGGCTGGTTATGGCATCGACTGTTCCACCGTCTATGTCTGGCGTATTTATGTCCCCAGTCGTAATGACCGGAGAGGCAAGGGTCTTATTAGATAATGAGTCGGCAGTAGCCAGACCCACAAATGTATCGGTTGCATTTGGCAGGGTCCAAGTCCGGTCTGCCGTGGGATCGGTAATCGCAAGGGTGGTTTCATAACCATTGGCAGTACCGCCTTCAAACACCAATGGACTTGCCCCAGCGATGACTCCAGTTACTGTGACCGTATCCGAGGCAGCATTGCCGAGAGTTACATTGCCCTGAACGTCCAATACCCCTGTTGCCGTGACATTGGCATGGGTGACGTTCGCCGTAGTGGACAGGTCTTGGTTAATGGTCGCAGTCTCTGAGATGGTGAGCGTCTTACCCGAACCACCAAATGTGATTGTATTGCTGTTAGCAGAGGGGTCGATTGTCAGGACACCGGCTACGTTTGGTGCTTTGATCTCCCACCCATTCCTGTCGCTGGCGGTCTTGATATATCCTGTTGCTGAACTGTTCTCCTCAACCTCTATGCCAACTGCCCCACCGCTCGTTGAATCACCACCGTCATTCAGGGTGATCAGTTTGTCGGCTATCACGGTTTGTGTGGAACTCACGGTTGTGGTAGTTCCTGAAACTGTGAGATTCCCTGCTATTGTTACGGTCGTCCCAGATGCACCAATCGTCAGCGTGTTGCTGCCGATAGTGTCGAGAATAGTTTTATTCCCAGAGGTCATATCCAAGTCGGTCAACGCCGTGGCAGTTCCCCCAGATATGGTCGGCGAGTTGACTGTCGGGCTGGTCAGGGTCTTGTTTGATAGTGTCTCAGAGCCTGTCAGAGAGGCGATGCCAGCCTCGGCATAGGTTCTATCAACCCACGCACTTCCGCTGTACTGTAAAACGTCATTGGAGGCTGGACCTGAGATGGTTGTGTCATTTAATTCTGCGAGGGTATCCTCGGTTGCCACCTGTGCATCAACATAAGCCTTGATACTCTGCTGTGTGGCAAGCTGGGTCGCAGAGTTCGTAGCCATGTTGTCCTCATCGAGAACAGCAGAGCCTGAAACTCCCGTATTAAGAACGGGAGAGGTTAATGTCTTATTGGTTAAAACCGCTGCAAAATCATTGAAAACAAATATGTCGTTGCCCGTCAAAAGAGGCAGCGTTATTGTTCGATCCGCTGCCAGTTCGCTGACACCTACAATATATTGGTGATTTGCAGAGGTGTCCTCAATCTGAAGGCTTTTAATAGCTGCAACATCACGCCATTTGCCATCGGCATACTGGAGCATATCCAGCGTGGCAGCAGCAGATATTGTGATGTCTGTTAGGTTGTTTAGGGAGTCAGGCGCAGAAATGTATTGAAGGCTTGCGCCCCTGAAGTTATGATTTCTTGCCATTGATTATACCTTTTGTGCGTAGAAATCAGCCTTGTCACCGTTGCTGGTCGTATCGAGCCAAACATCATACAAATCGAGGAAGTTCTTTTCAGTTTCCAGCGTGATTGATTCGCCACTATCCAGCCCCGAACCAACACCAGCCCCAGCGTTGAAATCACTTGAGCCACCGACAATTATCTGTCCGCTGTTGGCTTTCTGAGCGTAGATGACGACCCTACGCACCCTGATAGAAGTCGAATGAAGCCTTACTGGGGTTCCTGCTGTCGTAACCGTTGCGAACCCCATAGCATGGGTCGGTAAATGAGTCGTTGCCATCGTCTATCCTCCACCGCCATCCGCACCACTAACTAAGAATTGTCAGCGACAAAATCCACCTTGTCCGAATTAGTAGCTGCATCGGCGTACCAATTTTGTAACTTTTCGTAACCATTGAAGAGTACTGTGAAAGCGTCACCGGGCGAAATGGCGACACCGTTTGTGCTGGACACATCGCTGTATCCCACATAAACGACTGCCGAGTTATCAGCCCTTGCCCTCCACATGATGCCCCTGACATTGCCGGACTTGGGATTCTGCACCCTAGTGCCAGCAGAGGTGACCGTGATTGTCCCAATTACTGCCATTATTCCACAGTCCTGTTCTCTGTACCTTCCTCGGATACCTTGCGATTGGTTGACTTCTTCACAAGCCTGAACCTGTCGGGCATTGCGTCAGCCATCTTTTCAGCAACAGCCTTGTCAATTTCGACAGTCTTGCCAGCAAGAAAAACAACGCCCTGATATCCAAGGTCGTCAGTTGTCAGATTCTTTATTTTAGCTTTAGCCATAAAATCCTCCACAGGGCAGGGAGAGGTGTAGCCAACTCCCTGCCCCAAGGCAGCGTTACTTAGTCGTTAGGGAGACTAACTCAACTAAGAAACGCCGGTTATGTCGTACTGTAGAGCCGTGTGGGTCTGGGCTGACAGAGTCGCCCTCTGCGTCAAAGCATGTCGGAAACTGATGGTGACAATGTTAGACCGCTTCTGCGTGTCTCTAAAAACGTCCACCGCCATGTCCCTCCGGAAGCCTTGATACCATTGACCCTTGTTCACTATGAGGACGCTGCCGGTCTCTGCGCTGTTGCCAGCACTAGTTACCTTGCCGTCCGTGTCTGCCAACCTCATCTGCTCAGAGGCTATAACGGGGATTCCCGATATTGCCCCAAGTTGTCCAGTCAGGATGGTTGCATTAGGACCCAACTTATCCATCGTCCTAAAGTTGGAAATTCCCTGACTTCGGATGAAGGTGTTCACATCCATTATCCACACACACTCGCTGGGGCGTGTACCGTACTTGCCCAGCTTGCTGCGAATCTCATTGAACATATCGTCCGAAACAGCAGCATTGTGATTGTTCGCTTGGCTCGTGTTGTCGATAAGACAAGCATGACGGAGACCGTCATATCCTATCAACCATTGGGCTTTGTTTGCCGTGCTGGTTGCGATCGTTGCGCCGTCTGCGTTAATCGAGTTGGCTGCCGTTGTGTCGGCGTTCAAAATGACATCGTCCAAAACCTCGGCAGCGTTCCGCACCAGCCCAGCCCTGATCTCAGGAAGTAGGGCAATGATGCTGTCTTCCTCAATGCTGAAAGAGAAGGAAACCTGACTCACTAACTCGTAAGCGGTGAGGGTCTTCTTCGCAGTCGCAGGAGTGGACTCTGTTGCTGTCGTGTTCTCTGTTCCCGGAAACCATGAGACATCCCCAAGTTGAGTCGGGATATCAAATGGGTTTGAAGGCATCGCAATTGTGGGAATCTGCGGTGCTATCTGGGTCTGGAGATTGATGTCCATCCAAAGCGCACTAGCCTCAAGTGTGGGAACTAACTCATCGCCAGTTGCCGAACCTGCTGCCGTCAATGCACGGCTGGTTGAATCAATCGCCCTGCCAAACTCTCTTAGTATCGGCTTGGCATATGGATGCCTCTCAAATTTCTTGGCAGGTGAGGCATGGGGATTGTCCTTCGCTGCCTCTACAAGCTGTCCGGTAGCCTCGCTTACCCTGTCAGCCCAGCCCCTGTTGCCTTCAGCTATGCCTCGCACCAACGCAAGGTCAACAGCGTCCATGCCAGCATAGGGTCCGTCCTGCACCTTGATGCCATCGGCACTATCTGAGGCTGTGCGAATCTGCGCCCGTTTTACCTCTCGCTGCGCCTCTGTTACCTCGGCAATGCCCTTCTTAATCTTTTCAATCTCTTCACTCTGGAGATCAACCTTCTCTGTGACGGGGTTAAACCTCTCGCTCACAAAAGAGTTAATCTCGCTAAGTTCCTTGCCTATCTTGTCCAAATGTTCTGCCATTAGTTTCCTCTCAGTCTGGATTTTATTTCTGCCAATTCTTTCAGCAGTCTACCCGTGTCTTCTACTGATGCTGCCTCTGCCTCTGGAGCAGGTTCTTCTTCGGTTTCTTCGGACTCTTCCTCTGCTGCCTCATCCATCGCCTTGCGGATGGAGCAATCCTCGTTGACCTCCCAGCATGGTTCTGCCTGTCTCTTAGAGGGAGTTGTTTCAACAGTTTCTTCTACCTCTTCCCTACTGTATTCAGCAAACACCTCCTCGTCTGAGATTGGCTCTGTTAACATCGTCTCCATCATTCTGGCATGGGCTACCCTCACAGCGTCAGGATCAGACGGGACAGAAACGATTGACCACTCCAGTAGGTCGGAGCGGACATCTCTCTGGTTACCATCTTCACCCTCTTCACTTTCAAGCGGTAGCCAACTAACTGATGCTGCTTTGAGAAACCCTTTGTCCCATGCGTTTCTGACACGCTCGGCAAATGGGTCTTCAGTCAGAAATTCAAAATCAACTTCTAAACGTCCATCCACATTGGTCAGCCTGTTGGTTCTGCCAACCGGCAGACCGGCAGACTCGCTCTTGCCGTTCATATCATGCGCCCACAGGACAACAGGGTTCCGCATATAATTCTCAACCTGTAATCCCTCAACAGAGAGATCAGGTCCTTGCCTAGCCCTCTCGTTGACGAATATCGTGGCACGGTAGGCTCCCTCATCAGGAGATTCCCTGCGCTCAATCACCACTTCTCTGGAACTAACAATCTGTTCTTTACCCATAGGCTGATCTCCTTTACAGGGTTCGCATTCAGCACCCCTGCCACTCTGTTTAGCCGGTTCAAATAAAGCACCCTCATGGTCACGGCAATGTCGCCGTGCCTGTGAGGAACTCCAGTCGTCTTTGGGATATCTGTAGGACTGCAACACCATTGCCGACCCGTCCTCATCAAGCCTACCCATGACGGCATCTAATGGTCTTGCGCCACTCTTTCTGCGAACTCTACGAAAAGAACCCCTGCGGAAGTCGGCAGGGTCTCGGATTCTGCAAGCATGTTCGTTTTGATATGGCATAAAAAAAGCCCACCTATATGGACGCTGATTGGCATCTAATAAAGTGGGCGACTGAGAGGCGCACTAATAATTCTATTCAGTTGTTTCGGATTCTACTTCCTTGTTCGGAGACTTGTCAAGCAAAACCACGGCGACATGTTCAGCCCCATGTTTCCTCGATCTTATCTCCAGCAGATGGTCGCCCAGTTTCTGAGCCATCACCTGTGGCTTGCTTGGACAGCATGAGCAGTAAATCGGATGGGTATCAATTGTCCTTTTATCCACCTTGCATTCCCTCCGGTATGATTACACATCTGCAATTGATGTTCTCGGCAGGATCGCTGCCCTGACCCGGACCTTCCATCATATCGCTACCAACCCTGAACATCTCATTCAATGCAATTATCTGTCCGTGTACATCCATGTGGTTATCCCTAACCCTGTCATCAAGAGCGGTGTACCATCGCTTGGCTGGCACCTCTGCCTGTTTGAATGTCTGCAAATTACCCTGTCCCTGTGCCACGGTCATCTCAGTCCTTGCAATTCTCTCAGACCGTGCAGTTGTGTTGAACTCCCCGAACTCTCGCAGTTTCTTTGCTATGTCACCAACGCTGGTTCCATCCTTACGTCCCTTGCCTATGATATTCAGAACCTTATCGCCGGTTGTCGTGTTGACCTTCTCGGCAAAGAACTTCGCCCTGTTACCAATCCAACTCTTGACCTCTGGTGCAGCGATGTCAAATGAAACACCCAGCTTGAACTTCGTGTTCTGTGTCTCGGCTGCGCCGAGCAATCCTGCTGTCAGGTGTTTCCTTGCCAATGCAGTAAACTGAGGTATCCATCCGGTTTTGTTAAACACATCCCGATGCACCGTCTTCACGGCAGTTGCACCATTGGTGGACACGACTCGTTCCTCTGCCTGTTTTTCAAACTCTCGGATTATCGAGTTCGACTGTTGTCTCATAAGGGTGACCAACTCCCTGCGAAATGCGTCCTCAAGTTTCTTGCCCTTCCTCCTCTGCGTTGTGTCGATATCCCTGCCTTCAACCTCCCAGTCAAATGGAGACCTAGTGCTGGCAGTCCCGTCAGTTATAGACATAGCCATAGGTGCAGGTGGCGGTGCTGGTGGGCTGTCGCCCCACTCAACCGGTGGCATGCCCATATCGCCCCTGACCTCATTCACAGTCAGGACCCCGGCATCAATAGCTGCCAACGTAGGATAGCTGATAATACTCCCTATGGCTTCCAGCCCCATGTCGGCACGAACCTCGTTGACAGTCATAACACCAGACTTAACATATTTGTCCCTGCGTGTCGCCTTTGCGTCCTCATCTTCCTGAAGGGCTGGCACGTTGCTGGTGTCGAATTTAACCACCAGACCTTCCTCACCGAACAACGGCAATAACATCTCTGTTAATTCTTCTTCGTAGAATGCCAGTTGTAATGATATGCAGTCTTCCCAGAAACTCTTGCGGGCGGTTTCAATATTCGCATAGGTTGCACGACTCAGGTCATGCAACAGGGGCATCGGGACATTGAAGGTTCTGGCTACATCCTCAACAGACCATCTCATGTTCTCCAACGCCAGCATATCCTTCGGGCTGAACCCAAGGTTGCTGGCAGTCATGCCCTCGCTCAGTATCGCTGGTCTCCGACTGTTCTCTGGACCTGAGAATCTTGATTCCCACCTGTTGTAAAACGACATCACTTCCTCGTCTGTGGGCGTGTCGCTCACGGATATAATCATGCCGGGAGTTGTGTCATTTTTTAAGGCGTGTCTGTTTGTCTTCAGCGCATCCATGCCCATCTCAAGAGACAGGCGAACAGGGGCAATGGGAGACAGACCGGCATACTCATCCAACGGGTTGAAATATCTAAACCATACAATCTCATCAGGGGCGAATGCCTTGGAGTCCTTCCCTGTACCGTAAAGAAATCCTTTAATATATTCTTGGGTATCAGGAATCACCTTCATCTTATCGGGGCGCAACGCCCATATCTCGGTGATCTCCCCACCCTCTCTGGTCAACGCCCAGTAAGCCGATCCCCATAGGGACAGGTATGTCTCTGTGGCTCTCCAGAGGTCGCCACGAGTCCACCATCGATTAACCCTGTCCAGTAATTTCTGGAGTGCATGGTCAGGTTCCACCTGCTCAAGTCCTTCATCGGTCTCCCTGTACACATATAATGGAACTCTGGCAATAGCCTCCTGCCTCAACTTTATAGCTGCATAAACGCTGACACTTGATGGGTAATAATCACCGTACCCAGTCTTTGCCCACCTGTCGCCAACACCCCAATCTTTTGACAGCTTGTCGAACAATGTCCCTGCAACGGGGTTCGCCCTTTCCCTGCCTCTCAGGGCATCGTAGGCGTTGTTGATATTCGTTCTCAGACCCATAGCTTAAATTCTCCTCTCCGCATGGCAAACGTCATACTCAATGCGTCAGCCTCGTCTGGACTTTTGGGCATCTTGTCCTTGCTCTCCAGCATAAGCCTTTTATCTGACTGGATAGTATAACGCCGACTGGTAACTTGTCCAATCAAATCATTGTCATCTGGCAACTTCCCTGACTCCATCACCCAGTCCCTCATAGCCCACCACGATTCTGTGACCTTGTTGGCAAATCGTTTCTCGGCTTTAGCCTTCTCCCCACCCTTGAACGCAACCAGCTTGGTGCTGCCCGTTCCAACTTCCCTGAGTCGGTCTGTGACACCCCCACCCAAGCCGGTATCGTCAATAACTAACGTGTCCACCTTGTTATCCTCGCAGTACCTGCCCAGCCATCCAGCGATTGCCATTAAGTCCTTGCCCTGTGTCTTGTAAATCATCTCGGCAAAATCTCCCTGTCTTCTGGCAACCACGGTCTTGTCCTTCCCGAATCTCGCAACGTCACAGGCAACAACCACATCGCCTTCAGGCTTAACATCACGGGCAACAGATTCCCTTGCCACCCAGAGCGGTAGCAGCGAGTCCTCCAGTTCGTCAGGGAACTCGCCCAGCACAGCACCTCGGTACATTGGTGATGATTCACCCCATTCAGCCTTCCGGTCTTCTATGTCCTGTGATGTCACCATGCCCGGAACAACATCGCTGCCTGCCTGTATATTGGGCGTGTCCATTGCGGAGATATTGAAGGTGTGCCAACTGCCTCGATTCATGTGGTGGCTGGCATAGAACGGTCCTGTCATTGCAAACGGGTTGCCGACCATCAACAGCCTCTGTGGATTCAACCTGTACAATGCGTTGACCGAATCATCCGACATGGCATGAGCCTCGGTCACAATCACCAGCAGGTTAGGACTGTGGAATCCCTGTAAGTTCCAAGGCTCGTTGGTGCTGAACCCCACTATGAATGTTGACTCATCCAGTTCCCATCTGGGGCTGTCGAACAGCCTTCCCCCCAGAGCAGTCCTAGATGTCCTGTAAGCTGCCCGTATCTCGTTGAATATGACATCATCAACCTGCCTGTATGTCGGACCTGTGATGATGACTTTTGCAGGATAGTGGGCAGTTGCCCACCACAGGGCTAACCTAGCAGCCAGCCCGT
>VTLG01014896.1_pt1 | contig 22448 bp, 32 predicted proteins | sample 4694571 | NCBI WGS metagenome assembly VTLG01 (sample SAMN12604809, study PRJNA352737) | marine metagenome | biome: ENVO:00000447; feature: ENVO:00000209|ENVO:00000569|ENVO:01000036; material: ENVO:00002151; isolation source: viral sequences binned using virsorter ...
GCAAGTCCATGGTTTAGGGTGATAAAATTTTCTGTAGATAAAATGCAGATAGCAAAAAAAGATAATAAAATCAATGACTTACAAGAATAATAAATAATAAATTATTTACTTGCAATTCATAAAAAAGTATGGTATAATAGAAGGTCAGTCTTATGTTAAATATAATAGTTTATTTTATACTAATATTATTTTGGAGTTTTATTATAACCGCAACATTTAATATAATATAGAAAGGAGGAACAATGCATATAGATACTTATAAAATATTTTCTTACGATACGACATGGAAAAATGGTAAGGAAAGTAAAGACACAGAAATAAAACAAATGCTTACATCTAAAAAATGTATTAGAGGTAAAGAGTTTATTAAAATGCTTGAAGAATTAGATGAGACTTGGCATGGTGATTATGGTGGATTTGATTGTGAAATAGAAGTTACTTTTAAACCAACAGGAAAATAATGATAAAAAATATATGTGCAGGTTTGTTAATACTTTGTAACTCAACATTTAATTTTCAAAATGATTTTGAGTATAGTAATAACGAAGAGTTTATAAAGGGAGTAAAAAATTGTGCGTTGTTTTATAACGCAGACTTACCCTCTAAGGATAGAATACCTATAGAAATAATTGTAGGTCAAGCATCTTTAGAAAGTGATTGGGGTAGGTCAAGGTTTGCAATTGAAGGAAATAATTTATATGGTATGCGTCAGTATGATTTAACTGAACCGCATTTAAAACCATTAGGAAATCCAGACGCAAACTTTGGATTAAAAGTATATCCAACAAAATGTTTATCAGTTGTTCATTACATTGAAACTTTGTTAAGTCATAGAAGTTATTCAGAGTTTAGAGATGAAATGTATAAGATGTGGATAGTTGATGAGTACGATATATTTTTATTAACTGAAATGTTATATAACTATTCGGAAGATAAAAATTATGCAGTCAAACTAAGACGAACAATCTTGTTCATAACTGAAAGGGGTTATCTAAATGAAGGGGAATAAAAAGTTTGATATTGATTTAAAGTATGGACAAATACGAGAACAAAAAGTTAAACACATGTTCTCTAAGTGTCAGATAGAAGTCAAGTCAGAGAGAGATTGGTGGCAGAGGACAGGAAACATAGCAATTGAATATGAGTACAGAGGAAAACCAAGCGGTATCTATGCAACAACAAGTGACTATTGGTTTCATAGATTAGAGTTAAAGGATAAAGAATTTTGTACACTTGTTTTTAAAACAGACATTCTAAAAAAGATTGTTGATAGTTACAAAGATAAGTTGACAAAAAATGTGGGCGACAACAAAGCAAGTAAATGTGTATTAATACCTATAAAAGAAATATTTCGAAAGGAGTTTTATGACAATGTTTAAAGAAATAGAACAGGTAAAAAAAGAGATACAGGAACACGAAGGGTTCAGAGATACTATATATAGTGATTCATTAGGATTCGCTACTATAGGTTGGGGTCACCTCGTAAAAGACACCGACCATTTTGAAAAAGGAGTTGCCTACTCAAAAGAAGAGTTGCAAAAAGTTTTTGATGAAGACTTTGATTTAGCATGGGCTAACGCAAATTCTTTAGTCAAAGAGAGATTGACAAACACAGACTTCGAACTACTAGATATAGACAGAAAGATGAAAGTCATATCTATATTTTGTAACATGTGTTTCCAATTAGGCAAGGCGGGTGTAAGTAAGTTCAATAAGATGTTTGAGAACATTGCCAAGTTAAATTTTGAAGGGGCGAAACTTGAGATGTTGGATAGCAGATGGGCTAAACAGACACCCAGTCGTGCCGAATATTTATCAAACAAAATGTCGCAGGTATAAAATAAATTTATTTTTGCCTTGCTTTCGACACAATTGTATGATATAATATGTTTAATTTAAATAAATTAGTTAACTATGTTAAAGATTATTAATAGTTATTATTATTATATTTATAATAATATTAATAATAATATTAAAAGAGTTATGACTATGTTTAAAATTAAAATTTTAGCACTTGACTTTGTTTTCGTTTCGTGCTATAATACAAACTTCAATAATAATATAGGAGGTATATATGCCAACAGTTGAAGGAAAAGCATATTGGGCTAGTGTGACTAGACCTAATACAACATTCGACCCAGTATATCAAATTGATTTAGCAGTTGATGACAAGACTGCTGAAGAGTTCAAGGGTAAGGGTGTGTCAGTTAAACAAGACGAGAGAGGTTCTGTCGTTAAGTTTAAAAGAAAAGTTGCTAGGGCGGATGGGACTAAAAATCCTATGCCGAGACTAGTGGACTCTGCAAAAAATCCTATTGATGTTTTAGTAGGTAATGGTTCAAAGGTTAAAGTTTTATACAAACCTTTTGAATGGAAATTTGCAGGTAAATCTGGGACAAGCTTAGACTTACAAGCAGTTCAAGTAATTGACCTCGTACCATATGGCGAAGACTTTGATGTCTCGGATGGTTATGTTGCAGAAGGTAACAACGAGGAGTTTTAAATAACTAAAACAGGGGGCGACATATGGACAAATCTACATTTGTAAAGTATCATGTCCCCTGTTCTAATTGTGGAAGTAGTGATGCAAGAAGTATTAATGATGATGGCAGTAGCTATTGTTTTTCTTGCACTACTTTCTTCCCAAGTGAGACAGGGGTAAATCAACAACAACAAAGGGGCGACATGCAAACAGCAGAAAAGATAACAGACTTAAGTTATCATCAAGGTTCTTTATCTGCAATAGCGGATAGAGGAATTAACTCAGAGACTTGTAAGAAGTATGGAGTTAAGGTTATTTACAATGGTAATAATCTTATCGCAAAACATATCTATCCATACTATGATGAGACAGGTCAAATGATTGCGACAAAGACAAGGTATGTTAAAGAAAAACAATTTTCAATTCTAGGTTCGACATCCAATTCTGGATTGTTCGGTCAACAATTATTTAATGGCGGTAAGTTTGTTACCTTAACAGAAGGTGAAGTAGATGCTATGAGTGTCTATCAAATGTTAGGTTCAAAATATCCAGTAGTTTCTATTAAGAATGGAGTTGCTTCCGCATTAAAAGATGTCAAGAAAAGTTACACTTGGTTAGATAAGTTTGATAATATTGTAATTAATTTTGACAATGATGAAGTGGGTAGAGAAGCTGCATATAAAGTTGCAGATTTATTTCAACCCGGGAAAGTTAAGATAGTTAAACTTCCCGAAATGTACAAAGACGCAAATGATTTATTGCGTTCTAAAAAGTATGAGGAGTATGTTAAAGCTTGGTGGAATGCACCTATACATGCACCAGATGGTATCGTAGAAGGTAGTCAATTACTTTCTGAGGTACTAGAACCAATTGTAAAATCCAGAATAGATTATGGATGGAAAGGATTGGATGACTTAACTTATGGTATTCGTAGTGGTGAGTTGGTTACTATTACCGCAGGGACTGGACTTGGAAAAACATCAGTCATTAAAGAGTTAGTATATCACATATTTAAAAGTACAGAGAGTAACATTGGAATGATAATGTTAGAGGAAAGTCCTAAGATAACTGCTTTAGATATCATGGGAACAGAAGCTAACTTACCTTTACGAAGACCCGATATTAATTTATCGGATGAAGATAAAACAAACTACTTCAACAAGACAATAGGTACTGGTAGATTTTATTTCTACAATCACTTTGGTTCTAATTCAGTAGATAATATTATTGCTAGAGTTAGATACATGGCAAAAGCTTTGGATTGTAAGTTCATAGTTCTTGACCATATAAGTATGATAGTATCTTCTCAAGAGTTTGGTGACGAGAGAAAAGCACTTGATGAAGTAATGACTAAACTAAGAACACTAGTTCAAGAAACAGATATTGCTTTGATTGTAGTGTCTCACTTACGAAGACCAGATGGTAAGGGACATGAAGAGGGAGCAGTTACTTCACTTGCACAATTAAGAGGTTCGGGTTCTATTGCTCAACTATCTGATATGGTTCTTGGATTAGAAAGAGATAGTCAAAACGAAGATGTTGCGACAAGGAACACAACCACATTGAGAGTATTGAAGAATAGATTTGTCGGTATGACTGGTCCTGCATGTTACTTATATTGGGACAAAGATACTGGTAGATTAAACGAAGTAGATAAACCTCAAGGTGATGAAACAGAAGAAGATAAATTTTAATTTATGGACAAAGAACAATTAGATAAGATTGAAAAAAAATTGGACAAGTTAAATAAAAAATTAGATAAACATATAAAAGATATATGGGAAGTCTATGAACCTGTTAAAAAAATTTTAGAAAAACTTGAACGATTTAAATTGTGGTAAAAGAATATGAAAGGAATGAAAAAGTGGGCGATAGAAAATTATTCTTGGATATCGAGACAACCGAAATTATCAATGGTCATGGATTACCTAACAAGATTTTTTGCTTGGTCACTATTTGTGATAAGGGCAATATTGTATGTTATACTCCGAATGATTTACATAAATTTCAGATTGATGCGAAGAATTATCAAGAGTTTATTGGACACAACATCATAGGATTTGATGCTCCAGTAATCAAGAAAGTTCTTGATGTAGATTTATTTGAGATAGGTAAGGTAACTGATACACTTATACTATCAAGATTATTTAAACCAGTAAGAGAAGGTGGACATTCATTAAGAGCATTCGGTGAGAAGTTTAATTATAATAAAATAAACTTCAAAGACTTTACAGAGTTCTCTTTAGAAATGTTAGAGTATTGTATTCGAGATGTTAAGTTAACTAAAAAAGTTTATGACTTATTACAAAGACAAGGTAAAAATTTTTCTCAAAAATCTATTGACTTGGAACATGATGTTGCTAGAATTATTGAGAAACAAGTACAGACTGGATTTTTATTTGATAGTGAGAAAGCACATATACTACTTGCTAAACTTCAAAATAAAATTGATGAAGTACAAAGTAAAGTTAGAGAAACTTTTCCACCTCTTAAAATTGAAGAGACATTTATACCTAAGTCAAATAATAAATCAAGAGGATATGTTAAAGGTGTTCCATTTACAAAGGTTAAGTATCAAGAATTTAATTTAGGTTCACGACAACAAATAGGTGAACGACTTATGAAACTAGGTTGGAAACCTAAAAAGAAAACAGACAAAGGACATGTAATTGTTGATGAAAAAGTATTATCAGAGATTAAGAATATTCCCGAAGCGGAATTGATTAACGAGTTTCTTCTACTGCAAAAGAGAATTGCAATGATTAATTCTTGGATTGAAGCGGTAGCAGAAGATGGGAGAGTACATGGTCGAGTTATTACCAATGGTGCAATAACTTCAAGAATGAGTCACCAGTCGCCCAACATGGCTCAAATCCCTGCTGTGTACTCTCCTTATGGAAAAGAATGCAGGGAATTGTGGAAAGTTCCAAGCGGATATAAATTAGTGGGAATAGACGCAAGTGGACTTGAATTAAGAATATTATCTCACTACATGAACAATAAGGAGTATATAGATGAAGTCATTAATGGAGATATACACACTACAAATCAAACTCTTGCAGGGTTGGAAAGCAGAGATACTGCAAAAACATTTATCTATGCGTTCATTTATGGAGCAGGTAACAAAAAACTCGGAAGTATCTGTGGAAGGAATGAAAGCTATGGAAAGCAGATTAAAGAAAGATTTCTTAAGTCTTTACCAAGTCTTAAAAGGTTGCGAGACAGAGTGGACCTCGCTTGTAGGAAAGGATATCTCAAAGGAATCGACCAAAGAAACCTCATCATCAGACAAAAACATTCAGCAGTCAACACCCTCATCCAAGGGGCAGGGGCAATAGCAATGAAGAAAGCATTAGTATTATTAGACGAAGAGATTAAGAAAAATAATATTGATGCATTGCCAGTAGCTAATGTACATGATGAGTTTCAATATCAAGTAAAAGAAAATCAAGCAGATAAACTAGGACAACTTGCAGTTCAATCAATTACAAATGCAGGTATTGATTTAAATATAAGATGTCCATTAACAGGGGAGTATAAAATTGGAAACAACTGGAAAGAAACGCACTAAGACATTAGATACTTTAGTTCCCGATATTAATAATTTACTTACTAATCTTGGGGATGGTAAGAAACTAGAAGTCTCAGATGAACAACTAAATAAATTTTTAAGTAATATTAAAGATGCAATTATTGACTGGACTAATCCAGTTAAACAAGATAGAAGTTCTTTACGAATGTCTATACTTGGAAGACCAATAAGACAACTTTGGTATGACAAACATAAACCAATTAAAAAAGAAAAAGCAAATCCTTCTTTACAATTAAAGTTTTTGTATGGACATTTACTTGAACATCTTGTTTTATTCTTAACAGATTTAGCAGGACACAAAGTAACAGACCAACAAAAGAAAGTTAGTGTTGATGGTATTGTTGGTCATATGGATAGTAAGATTGATGGTGAGGTTGTAGATGTTAAGACTGCTTCATCATATTCATTTAAAAAGTTTGAACAAGGTACACTTGCAGAGGATGACCCATTTGGTTATATTGCTCAGCTAACAGGGTATGAAGAGAATGAGAAAACAAACAATGGTGCATTTCTTGCAATCAATAAATCAACTGGACAACTTGCTTTATATAGACCAGATGATTTAACAAAACCAAATATTAAAACTTTAATTAAAGATGTTAAAGAAAAATTAGAATCAAAAGAAGTTCCGCCTAAATGTTATGAACCAATACCACATGAGAAAGCAGGTAACATGAAACTTCCTGCGGGTTGTGTATTCTGTTCACATAAGGTTGAGTGTCATAAAGATACTAATGAAGGTAAAGGATTACGAGCATTTAAATATGCAAGTGGTAATGTTTATTTTACAAAGGTTGTTAAAGAACCTAAAGTGGAAGAGGTGAAGATAATAGAAAAATAATTTATGTTGAAACACAAGCACTTGTTAGTAAGAGCAGAAGTTTTAGAACCACCTAAAGATTTAAAGTCAACTAGACTTTGGTTAAAGAAATTAATAAAAGATATAGATATGAAAATACTTGGTGGTCCATATCTAAAATATTGTGATAACATAGGTAACAGAGGATTAACTGCAGTTACTATTATAGAAACTTCTCATATAGCAATGCATGTTTGGGATGAAGACAACCCCGCACTAATTCAACTTGATGTTTATTCTTGTAAAGATTTGGATGAAGAGATTGTTTTTTCTTATCTTTATAAGTTTATGCCAGTCAGAATGAGTTATAGATATTTTGACAGAGAAACTAATTTTAAATTAATAAAGGTACAAAATGAATACAAAGCAAATAAAAAAAATTAGAAGAAAAGCTAAGACTATTATGGTTCAATGGCTTCATTCTTTACTACCAGAACACGAAAAGAAACTGATTAACGAAAAGAATGTGCTAGACTTAGCACCTAAACAAACCCATTATGTATTTCAAAATCAAGTGCGACTATCTGCGTGGTCATATAAGTGGATAATTAAGAAGCTTAAGAGAAATCCGGACTTGACATTTGAGCAACTTGATGCTATAATAAAGGGTACTGAAAATATTCCAAGTGGCATTAAGAGATGGTAAAATACAGGAGCAAATTTGAGAAACAAGTTATTACAAGCTTACCCAAAAAAGTTAAATACTATTACGAGTACAAGAGACTAAGCTATGTTCAACCGGCTATTCTTCGGTCTTATCTTCCCGACTTGTATTTTCCTAACACTAATGTCTTTGTTGAGTTAAAGGGTAGATTTACTTTAGCTGACAGAAAAAAACATCTGTATCTAAAAAGTACAGGTGACTACGATATTCGTTTATGTTTTCAGAATGCGAATGTAAAGATAAATAAAAATTCTAAAACTACTTATGCTGACTGGTGTAGAAAGTATAAGATTAAATTTTGTGACAAGGTAATACCGAAAGGATGGATGACAAAGTGATGGAAAGTGGAAAAGCTTACATAGTATTTACACCTACAGGTATAGGTAAAACAAAAAAGATTGATATTGAATTGATTAATCTTGCCGAGGGCGACAGACAAGTTATGTCTTTAGCACAAGGTGTTTGGTGGTTTGCTAAAAGGAATGCACCTTTGGCAACTTATATAGGAATGAAAGAAATAGAAAGAATGATGATAGAGGATATGATAGATGACGAAAAAAAACACAACTAAAGAATACTTAGAGACAGCAATTAAATTAATAACAGGACCAAGAGCAAATGATTATGGTGATAAAGTTATCAATCATGGTAACATTGCAAAACTTTGGTCAGCATATTTAGATGTTCCAATTACAGGACATGATGTTGCAATCTGTATGACACTTTTAAAAATTGCAAGAGCAAAGTTTGGTGACCCGAAACCAGATACTTATATAGATGCGTCAGCATATATGTCAATAGCGGGAGAATGTAAGGAGAGAGAAAATGAAAATTAAAATAGATTTAGAAAGAGATAATAATCTTACACCATTTGGTATAGCAACAGTACAAGATAGATATTTAGATAAGAATGAAACATCACCGCAACATGCTTTTGCTCGGGCTTCTAAATATGTTTCTACATATCATGGTAAAACAGATTGGGATATGGCACAAAGAATTTATAATTATGCTAGTAACTTATGGTTTGGTTTTTCGTCACCAATACTTTCTAATGCAGGTACAAAAAAAGGATTACCTATTTCTTGTTTCTTAAATTATGTTCCAGATAGTAGAGGTGGTTTGTCATCACACTATGATGAAAACATTTGGTTAGCTAGTAATGGTGGTGGTATTGGTGGTTATTGGGGACATGTAAGAAGTGATGGTACTTCTACTTCTCATGGTTCTAAATCAACTGGGTCAATACCTTTTATGAGAGTTGTTGATAGTCAAATGTTAGCATTCAATCAAGGAACAACAAGAAGAGGAAGTTATGCTTGTTATATGGATATATCACATCCAGAGATAGAAGAATTTTTATTTATGCGTAAATCTTCTGGTGGTGACGCAAATAGAAAATGTCTTAACCTTCATCATGGTATTAATATTACTGATGAATTTATGACTGCAGTTACTAAGAATATAGATTGGAAACTTATAGACCCGCATTCAAAAAAAGTATCTAAGTCTATAAATGCTAGAGAACTATGGAGATTAATTTTAGAAACAAGACATGAAACAGGTGAACCATATTTACATTTTGTTGATACATCTAATAGAGAATTACCAGAGACACAAAAGAAATTAGGTTTAAGTATTAAACAATCTAATCTTTGTAGTGAAATAACTTTACCTACAGATGAAGATAGAACAGCAGTTTGTTGTTTATCAAGTGTTAATCTTGCTAAGTATGATGAATGGTCAACATCATCTACATTTATTCCAGACATGGTACGAATGTTAGATAATGTTCTTGAACATTTTATTCAAGCAACATATGATTTCTCATATGATTATGAGGGTGAAGTATTAGATATGAAAGTTAAAAAAGGTATGGAAGGATTTACTAAAGCAGGATATAGTGCTTACAGAGAAAGAAGTTTAGGTCTGGGTGCTATGGGCTTTCATACTTATTTACAAAAATTAAATGTACCATTTGAAGGACCAATAGCTACAGGTCAAAACTTAAAAATGTTTAAACAAATAAAAGAGTTAGCTAATAAAACTTCAATGGAGTTAGCAAAAGAAAGAGGTGAAGCACCAGACATGGAAGGAACAGGAATGCGTAACGCACACTTGTTAGCTGTCGCCCCTAATGCTACATCATCAATTATTTGTGGAGGAACTAGTCCTTCAATAGAACCAATAAGAGCAAATGTATTTATACATAAAACTTTAAATGGTTCTTTCCAAGTAAGGAATAGACAACTTCACAATTTATTAAAACAGAAATGGAACAACTCGGAGGAATTACAAAAAGAATATGATAGTGATTACCAACATTTCAAAGATAAAATCTGGCAAAGTATTAGTGAGAATACTGGTTCAGTAAAACACCTTGACTTTTTAACTGATTTAGAAAAGGATGTTTTTAAAACTGCAGATGAGATAGACCAAAACTGGGTTATTGAACATGCATCTAAAAGACAAGAGTTTATTTGTCAAGCACAATCAGTTAACTTATTCTTTGTTGCACCAAGAGTACAAGCAAAACAAGAAGAGCATGATAACTTTTTAAGATATACTAACAAGGTACATTATCAAGCTTGGAAAAAAGGATTAAAGAGTTTGTATTATCTACGAAGTAGAGAAGGTAAAAGTGCAGAGAATATTAATTTAAAAGTCAAGAGAGTTAGACTAGAACAAGAAGCAACAGAAGAGGAGTGTTTATCATGCGAAGCTTAAGTCCAGTTTTTGAAGAAAGAACTTATTACAAACCATTCGAGTACCCTTGGGCATTCGATTATTATACAATACAAAATCAATTACATTGGTTACCCGAAGATGTACCAATGCATGAAGATGTGAAAGATTGGAATCAAAAACTTTCACCATCAGAAAAAAATTTATTAACACAAATATTTAGATTGTTCACACAATCAGATGTAGATGTAGGTGCAGGTTACTATGAAAAATATATACCTATGTTTAGAAAACCCGAACTAAGAATGATGATGGGTTCATTTGCAAATATAGAATCTATTCATCAACATGCTTATTCTTTATTGTTAGATACAGTAGGTATGCCAGAGTCTGAGTACAAAGCATTTGCTAAGTATGAAGAGATGTCAGCTAAACATGATTACATACATCAATTTAAAACTGGTGAAATTAAAACAAAAAAAGATTTAAAAGATGTAGCAAAAGCATTAGCAGTTTATTCTGGTTTTACAGAAGGACTACAATTATTTTCTAGCTTTGCTATATTAATTAACTTCCAAAGATTTAATAAGATGAAGGGGATGTGTAAGATTGTTGACTATAGTATTCGTGATGAGTCTTTACATGTGGAGGGTATGACAAAAGTATTTCGTACTCTTATCAAAGAGAACTTAGATATCTGGACAGATGATTTTAAAAAAGAATTGTACGATATCTGTAGAGAAATGGTTGAACATGAAGATAAATTTATAGAGTTAGTGTTTGAAATGGGAGATGTTCAAGGATTAACTTTAGAAGAAATGAAAAAATATAATAGATATATTGCTGATAGAAGACTGCTTCAGCTAGGTTTGAAACCTAATTTTGGTATTAGTGATAATCCTTTGACTTGGTGGGATGAAGTTATTGGAGTTGAACACCAAAACTTTTTTGAAGGTAGGGCTTCAGCTTATACTAAAGCAAGTGTGAAAGGTAATTGGTCAAATGTCTTTGACGATACAGAATAAAATTATCTACGCAATCTTTAATTTTGCCGAAGAATCATTATACTCATTAGCAGATATACTTAATATAAGTTATGAATTATTAAATATAATTATATTTCTTGTAGCTTATCCTGCCTTAATAATTATTCTTCTCTTTATAATTAAATCTCAAAGGAAAAAAATATGGCTACTAGAAAAAGGGAAGCTACAATATTTTCGTATAAAGTAATACTAGATAACGAGGGAAAGTTAGTCACAGAAATCACAACACTTCCTGTTGATGATGAAAAGACTATGAAAGAAGCTTTCTCTCGTAGTAAAGAAGAACGAATGTTCTATACATCACTAGTAAAAGAAGCGAAGAGAAAATTAATTCCCATCCATCAATGGCTAGAAAAATATTGTCAGAATATTATCTAACTATTTTTTACCATTCCTAAAAATTTGTGTTCCCTTAATTCCATATATCGAAGCTACGACCAAAATCCACAGGTTTGTGAACCATGAAGGTAGCTGTTGGAACTGCTCAAAAAATTCTTTTATCTTAGCAGACGCAGTTGGGTCATCACTAAATACTCCATATGCGATAACTAATATCGGGAGTGTTAACACGACCAAAACGAACTCGTCTTTCCAGTCCGATTGTCTTGCTTCTAATAATTTTCCTTGATACTCAATATCACCTTTTGCCATCTTCATAGCATGGTGATGTTGTGCATCTGCCATCATCATTTTTGTTTCTTGTCTTTTCTTAAAGATGTGACTACCTGCTTGTATCGCAACCTTTGCTAAACTAAACCAAGCCATCTTATAAAACTATAGCACCAAGTACAAAACCTGCCACCGCACAAATAATGCAATGATAGTACTTTTTCCATAGCCCTTTTACTTTATCTTTCATATCTGGGAATGTCATCATTTTTTACTCACCTTTCCGCCTTTGTTATAAAGCTTTATTTTTATGTTTGAATAACCACCAAAAGTTTTTGTTTTCTTTTTAGTGTCTCCTAAAAATTTTGATTTAAAATTTTTAAAGAAATTGTCAGTAGTAATTATATTTTTCTTTCTCATCTTACTTCTTTTATAATTTTATTAATGTGTAAAGATTTATCTATTTCTAAAACTTCTAATTCTACTTCCGCTTGAATACATTTAAAAGTTAATTTACCACTTGTATTTCGAGTTGCTTCTCTTCGTAATTTCATACATGTGGATAAGCTGTCGGTGTACATAAATTCGTTTGCTGTTCTAAAATCGCTTGGGTCACCTTGACTATCAAACATTAATAGAGCAAATACTATTGCGATACTTTTCATTCTTGTGTTCCATTCCTTAATTTATCTATTATTTGTTCAGACTTTTTTAATCTTTCTTCTAAAAATTCTACTTTAAGTCTAAGCTTATTTATTTCTGGCATATCCTTTTCAACATCTTCTTTTAACTTCTCTTGATTTTTAGAAATAAATTCTACTAACATAAAAAGTTCTTGTATTTGAGGACTAACCATATTACCTTTGGGTACTCCAACGATAAACTCATTAGCGGATTTTAAGTCCGACATCATTAACTTTTGTTCTGTTTCAATTACATTTAATCTTTCAATTACTGTAAATGCAAACCACGCACCAACCAAACATGCCGAGATTATACTCAAAAGATTTTTTATAGGCATGGAAATTGGAGTTGATTCCGATACTTTCATTATACCCTTCCTTGCCCCTTGTAAATTTTTACACCTGTTTGTCTTCTTTTATGTTTATTCATAGTACTTGTGTTTGGTCTTCTTCCTTGTGAACTTCCTTTTTGTATTCGTTCATGTTCAACATGGGCTTTAAATTTTTTTGCCATTAGTATTTAGTAACTTTACCACCATTTTTAAAAACTTTTATTTCTATTTTATCTGGTTTTACTATTACAGGTTCTTTTCTAAATTTAAAATTTGGTAATTTTTCTTTAAAAGATTCAAAGAAACTATTTTTTGTTTCCGACTCTTTCATTTCTCTTGCAGGTACATTGATATGTCCTTTTACATGTGCCATAGTTCCTCCGATTATTATTAATATTAATATTATTTTCATTTTAATAGGGGGCTTTTACACCCCCTACCTTTTATTTTATTTTAATTGTTCTAGGTTTCTTTTCTTCTGGTAGATTTAATTTCATATCTACAGTAAGAACTCCATCCTTTAACTTTGCATCTCCAACTTCGAGATGTTCAGCTAATGTCCATTGTCTTTTGAATGCTCTTTTAGCAATTCCTTTATGAACAAAACTATCATCTTCTTTGTCAGATGAACTAGCTGAGACTGTCAAAGTATTTTCTTTTACTTCTACTTTAACATCATCTTTACTAAATCCTGCCAAAGCCATATCAAGTTGATACTTATCTTTACCAACTTTTTTTATGTTATAAGGTGGATAGTTTGGTATCTCATATTGAGACAATGATGAGAGTTGGTCAAATATATCATCAAAACCAACTGTCATGTTTCTGAATGGGTCAAAGACCCTAGTAGGTAGGTTTATCATAGTTGCTCCTTTCGTTAAGCGAGTTATTAAAAATACAGGATACTACCTATAGCTATCCCATACACCTATATTATACACCTCTAATTAAATTTTGTCAACCTCTTTTTTTGTCAAGTAATCCGCCCTTTTTGAAGTTTAAACTAACCCCAATAAACTTATTACCCTCTGTATCAAGAGCAGTATTTAAGTTAACTCCACTATCAAATTTTTTCTGAAACTCAAAAGTACCTACATCATAGTTTGTATCATAAGCAACACCAGTATTTATATTATTGTTCATATAATCTGCTGTAAATTTTGCACCTGTTTCTGGTGTAAAATCTGTAATACTATTACCTGCAGATTGTAATCCTACATATCCTGTAGCACCTATTTTAAAACTATCACTCGGACTTAATAAACCATCTGTTTTATATTCTCCTTTTACTTGAAGCTGTTCTTCATCAAAGATACTACGAAATTTATTTGTTATATCTTTTTTATTATCACCCGGAACTGGAACATTAGTATCTACTCTTATTTTTTTGTCTTTTCTTTTATTCGTTGTATTTGTTGAACTACTTTTAACAGTATTATTATTGTTATTATTATTATTGCTACTGCTTCCCCCATTGCCGCCCCCTTTGTATTGGTTAGAGATATAGTTTTCTCTAGCAGTTGAACCACCAGTATATGCTCTATTAGATGTCATAGCTGCTCTTGCACTTGCGAAATCTCTGCCGCCCCCACGATTACTACTTCGTGACCTGTCATTTCTTCCGCCCATAGTGTCACCACCATATCTAAAATGTTTTCTTATTACTCCACCTTTACTTTTCTTTCTACTATTTAAATAAAGTTGTATGCCCGGACCTGTTGCAAATTCTTCGAAACTCATAAAGGTATCATAACCACCTTTACCATCAAAATAATAATCTCTCATCCATGCTCTGCTTGGTGTATCACCTTTAGCCATCTTTAAAGCAACCTTAGTATTTTCAATATTTCCTAAATTAATAAATACTTCTGGTCCTTCATTCTCATCCATAGGTGCGTCTTTCATATTAGAAATAACTTTTCTAATTTTTTTAAGAGCAGTACCTTCAGTTTTATTAGCAGTATTAAAATTAAATCTTTCGTTTATAAAATAACCTTGATTATTTTTTTGTAAAGAAAATCCACCTATACTAAAGATAGCTTTCATTACTGGGTCAGTAGCTATATCATATGCAAACTTAGCTTTACCTAATATATTATTAGGATAAACTGCATTTACTTCATCTTCTAATTTTTTCTTATACTCAGCACTATATAAATTACCATCTTTATCTTTGTACTCACCTACTAAAGCTTCAGCACTAACACCTCTTTTTGTTAAAGGATAATCAGTATAATGTGTATAGTTTCTACCATCATTTATTGCATTCTTTGCTACAACTTGTAAAACATTTACTGTTCCTTTATCAAAATCATTATTAGTGAACATGTCACCTTCTTTTTTACCAAACCATTTATTCCAAAAACTATTAGCAAGTAATCTAAAAGGTGCAGAAATAATTTCGGTATTTTCATTTTCTTCTTTAGCAAAATTTTCTACAGCTTTAGTATTTTCATTTGGTTGTTCTACAATAGCAGCTTCTGCTTTACTAACTATACTTGGAAATTCTAATCCTTTATCTTCTTTAGCTTTAATTATAGGTTTTTTCTTTGGTATAATTATATTTTCTTTTTTTTCAAGTACAGGTTTTTTCTTTGGTATAATAATATTTTCATCTACTACAGCATTACCTGCTAATACATTATTATATTCTTTTTGGTCTGCGGGTGCATAAGGTTCTTCTTTTAATACAACTTTATTATCAACAGACTTACCTAAAAAGTTTTGATATTGTTGGTCAGTTTCATCTGCTCTTCTTGTAGTGTACGAGTTACCTTGCCATGTAAATAATTCTTGTTTATTACTTCTAGCTTCTGCAAAAGCATCAGCAAAACCACCTTCACTAAATGACATTCTCTTGTCAGCAACTCCACCTTTACTAAATAAATTTACTCTATCACCTAATTTTACAGAATCTGGATTACCTAATCTATCTGGTGCATTTAAAATATTAATATCTTTTTTATAAACAAAACCGGGGACACCAAGTCTATCTATAATTCTTCTTACAGTTGGTGCAGGTAAAAAATCATATAATTCTTTTAATGCTTTCTCATATGAATTTTTATTAAATACAGCACCAAAACCTGCCGCACCAAATTCTACAATATCTTTAAACATAGAAGCTGCAGGTATAGAATCCATAGGTCTTCCTGCTGACCAACCAACTGTAGCATTCGCTAAAAATGTTGGAAGCCAACCTATATTACCAGACATTTGAATTGCATGAGCAAGATATTCTTGAGGATTACCTTCAAGCATTTCTTTACCTTTAAACTCACCTGTCTTAGCAAAGTTTCTTAAATCATGTACACCACCAAATGCAACTAAAGAACCAACCATACCTATTGCAGTTCTTAAATCTCCATCATCTATTCTACTAAGCATAGCATTTGTTTGTGCTGATTTAGCCATAGCCCATGAAGAAAACTGTCCTAATAATCTTAACCAAGGATTTCTTGTTTGTGTAAATAATAATCTATTTCCTACTTGCGGTATAATAGCATCTCTATTTGCTGCTTGAGTTCCTATTCTATCCATCAAACTTAAAGTTAATGTATCTTTACCTGCATCATCAATATTTTTAAACGACCCAAATTTAATTAAAGTATTTTTATTTAATATATTACCTTGACCATCTACTCTAACTGCACCTGTTTTAATTAAATGTTGTAAATCTTTTAATGCAGATTGTTTAGTAATTTGATTTATACTTGTAAAATTTTCTAAATTATTTGCTCTTAAATATTTAACTAAAGATTTAGCAGTTTTATGCGAATCAATAATACCTACAGTATAAGCATATCGTCTTGCAGTATTTGTTATTTCTTCTAATCCAATAAACTTAAAAAATTTTTCATTACCTGCTCTAACAACATCTATAAATTTTTCATTCTTAATAGCTTTTGTACTAAATTCTTTTGCTTTATCATCAAAACCAACATAAGCATCTTTTAAATTTTGTTGTACTAATTTACTTTCTTGTAATGCTAAATTTCTTGTAAGATTATTTTCTCTAAATGGAATAGCAGATTTTAAACCATAAAATGCAGACATTAAATATCTACTATTTTGAAAAGGTTGTATTAAGTCACCAAAATTTGCAAGAGTAACTTTATCCATCATATTAAAATTAGCTAATGATGATAGTACTGCAGTTACTGACCTTGTGTATGGGTCACCAGTTTTACCATAACGACCAAATAAAGAATTGACAGCATTTTTTATAGCTTTAACATCACCAACATATTGGCTTCCATAACCACCAGTAGATGTTTTTTGAAAACCTGCATTTTTATATTGTGTTCTTAATTGTTTTATAAATTGCTGTATTAGTTCTCCTCTTGGACCAAATACTCTAGCAAATTCTACAGATTTAACACTCTCTCTAGTAAGAGAATGTAATACTGCACCAACATCATTTACTAAATATTTTTCTAAAACTTTTTCAACATCATCATATGAACCTTTTAACATTCTTTCATATTCAACATGACTTGATAATGGTAATTTAAATGTTCTATAATTTAAAAAATCTGAATCTTGACCTCTTTCTGTTTTAGCAAATTTAATAATTTCATCTTGAGAATCAGATATACTTCTTAAATGTTTTTCTGCAGCTTCTCTTGCTGCTTTATCATCAAATGGTTTAGTAATTTTATTAGGAACAGTTTTTGTTATTGTTTTATTTCCAACAACTTTAGTAACAGTACGACTTCCTAATACTACTGGATTTTTAGTTGATGCATTTTTTGTAACATTTCTAAATGCTTGAGTAACAAGGTCAAGAAATTCATCTTGATTTTCTTTACTTGCATTTATTAATTTAAAATTATATTGTCTAGGAAAATAAAAATCTAATAATTCTTTTTCAGTAAATCCAACATCTTTATAATATGTTCTAAATTTATTTAAAAATTCTCTTATTCTTACTGCCATTTGTTGTGACTGTAAATCAAAAGTTTCTGATGCACCTCTTACTATTTTAACTGCATTTGCTTGTACTTCTTTTGATGCTCCTTGAATAACATCATCTACAATACTTTTTGAAAAAGTAGCTATTTGCATTTGTATATTTGTTTCTACATTTGTACCACTTTTAATTAAACCAATATTATCTACTTCTGATACTTTAGGTTTTAATATTCCTGTTAATCGTACAGTATCTGTAGGTCTATCAAATATTAAATTAGAAAATCTATCAAGTATTGGTCCTCTATTAGATAAAGAACTTTGTTGTGTACTTGCAAATAATATTCTTAAACTTCTATCAAGATTAGTAAAGTATTCTTTTTTTAGTACTTTAGCAAAACCAACTTGTTCTACTTTAGGTATTCCTTTAATACCACCTCTCATTAATACTCTATTTAAACCGCCTACTGCTAAACCTAATCCAACAAAAGTATAAAATCCTTCATCACTATCAGTAAATAAAGTACCAAGAGTTCCTCCACCTGCACCTCCAACTAAAGGTCTAGTAAAGTTAACTGCTAATACTCTTCCTATTTGTCCAGTTAAACCTGCTTGTTTATGTATTTCTTTTGTAATTTGTATTTGTAATTTTGTTGTAGCTTCAGCTTGTTCTTTTAAAGATTTATAAGCAAACTCATTTAATTCATTTTTAATTTGAGTACTAAACTTTTGTATATCTTCTATCTTTGCTGCTTCTAAAGTTTTACCACCTAAAGATTTTAATTTAAATTTATAAGGTTTTGTTCCTTTTAAAAGTATAGTTCCTTTTTCTTGTGCTGCAGCAATAGTTTTAAATCCATCAAATAAATTTTTCTTTTGTTTTAAAGCTTTTGTTATATCAGTAACTCTACTAATTTCATCTACAAAATCTACCATAGGTCTAATTATATTTTGATAATTATTTTGTAAATTAAGAGAATTTGCAAATGCTCTTTTAATATTTGGCAACTCACTAATTTGATATAATTTTTGTAATCCTTTATCATCAACATTATAATTTTTTTTGTGAGTATCATTTAAAATTTTTTCTACTTCTTTTGTTTTATCTTTAAATAATCTTGGAAAAGCTTTATTTAATCCTGCTCCTGCTACTCTCATTACTCCAGTTGTTGCAGGTGCTAATAATGCACCACCTCCTGCACCCCATGCAACACTAGATAAATTTATTTCTCCAGTTCTAGCTAAACTTCTTGTTGCTGCATCTACTGCTCCAACTCCACCTCCTAATTTAGCAAGTTCAACACCACCTCTACCTAAAAGCTTACCTGCTTGTGCTGCTCTAGTCCAAGGCATTAACCAATATACAGGGTCAGAAATCATAACTGCAGCACGACCACTCCATACATAAGGATTACTTTCATATCTACCAGTTTCAAATTCTGGAAATGCTTCATATAATTTTTTTAATCTTTTATCTTCTTCTTCTTTTCTTTCTTCAGAAAAACTTTTATCACTAAAAATAGATTGTATTCCTGCTGAAGTTAATCTTTTTAAATCACCAAGTAAAAATGTTTCTTGCGAAGCACCATATTGTGCCATACGCACAGCACTTGGCTCTGTAAAATTTTCACCGATATTGTCAAATGGATTGTCACTAGTCGAAGAACTCGAACTAGGTATATTAGATTGTTCCTTTTCTTTTTCCTCTAAAGGAATACCAAGAGTGTCAAATGGATTAGCCATTAATTACTCCTTTAATAATTTTTCAATTGCGTCTGGAAATATTATTGTTGGATTATCTTGTTTTACTTTTTTAAAATCCTCAATAGAATATATTTTTGGAGGAATAGTTATGCCTTCAATGTTAGTTGTAATCATAGAATTAACTTCTATTTTTCCATCACTTCTAACTGTAATATCAGATAGTTCACTTTTTGTTTGTTTGCTTCCATTCCAAGTTTCTTGATTTTCAGAATTTCTAGTAATAATACCTTCTTGTATAAAATAATCTTTAGCTAATTTTTCTAAAGCACCTTGGTTATCTGAAATACTTCCATTTAATTTTCCAATTCTTTCATTCATATAATTAGATAAACCAACTTTATCAGATTGAGATAAGAACCCACCCATAGGCATAATATCACTATTTAAAACAAAGAAACCTTGTATATCTTCACCAACTCTAAATATTGCCATATTATCTAATGGAATACTTCTATTTCTTACTTCAAATGAAAATGCTTTTAAAATATCTTCTTCATTATAATATCTTCTATCATTTGTTACAAGCATACTTTGCCATGCTCTATTTTCTATATTCTTTAAAATATTTTCCATTTGATTTACAATATAAATACCATTACTTTTTACTGCAAATTTACCATCTTTCATTTCACCATAAAAACTTAAATCTTTATTACTCATTTGAGCAAACTCAGATAATATTTTTTGATTAAATGAATCACTTCTTAAACCTGTATAACTATTTCTAATACTAGTTAAATCAGATGGTAATGACTGAACATCTACATAATTAGGGTCATCTTCATCTAAAACTTTTAAACCTTTTGTATCAACAAGTCCTTGATTTTTAGAAACAACTGCTGGAACAGAAGCTTCTGATTTAATTACAGTACCATCTTTTTGTTCAAGATTATTTAATACTTCTTTTGCACCTTCACTTGAATCTTCTTTACCAAGTAATTTTAATACTTGTTCTGTTAAAGGTCCACTAGTTCCTGTTTTAATTTCATCTTGTAAGTTAGTCCAGAATGAAGGGTCTTGTAAATAATCTTTCATATTTGGTGCAGTTAACTTAATTTGTTCTGGTTTAATTTTAAAACCATCTTCTACTTGTTTTGTTTGAACACCATCTGGAGTAGCATCACCTTCAACAGTTTTATAATTAGTTTCAAAACTATTTGCTGTTTGAGAGATTAATCTTCTTTGTTCTTTTTCATCTAAATTTTTAAAGCCCGGCATTGAGTTAGTTAAAATTAAACTAGCTGCACTATTTCTATCTAAATTATTATTTTCAATAAATGAATAAACAGATTTTAAAGAATCCATTTTTTCTAATTCTTTATCATAAGTATTAGAATCTCTAGTATATCTATCAAGTGCTATCTTCTGATATAAATCTTTATTAGCTTTAAAGTCTTCAAGAGCCAACGCAACATTCTCATCACGAATTTGATTGTTTCTTTCAACAGCACCTGCTGTAAAATTTAAAAATACATCACCTAAACTTAATGCCATATTATTCTCCTGCTCCTAACTCTTCTTCTGAAGGTAAATCTTTTACTCTTGCTAATAATGAACTTGGTACATTTTGTGCAGTTGGTCTTTTTATTTTTTCTTCAGTATTTTTTTCTGCTATTGCTGTATCAAAGTCTTCTTCTTCTGCAATATCTTGGTCCATACCTTCATATATAACTGGTTCTATTTCATATTCTTCTGCTATTGCAATAATTAAATACATGATTGGTTCAATCAACAACATCATTAAATCAGTATTATATAAACCTTGAGTCATACCTTTATAAAGTATAACTTGTGTTAACTCATCTACTGGTGTTCCTTTTCTTAATAAATGTAATAAATCTAAAAGTTTTTCTTTTTCAGTTATAGTAATAAATAATTCTTTTATAACTGGTTCTACATCAGTAAATTGTGGTGGTTGTTCCCATGGAAATTTTTGTTCGGGGTCTCTAGTTAAAGATTCTCCCGGAGTAGGATTATTAAAAGGATTGACTCCTCTTTTTTCTAATTCATTAGGTTGTGTTTTATCAAACTCTGCCATATTATACTCTTCTATATTTCCTTGTTTTGTTTGCTATACTTTTAGGTTGCTTACTATGTTGCTTACCTTTTTTCTTATCTCTTCTTTTTGCTGCTGATGTCGCTGCATACTCCGCAGCAGATAAACTTTTTATTGCTGCAGTAGGCAAGTACCTTTCTCCAGTAATGCTCGATTTTTTTCCAGACTTTGTTCGCCATTTTTGTTTTCCCCAAGCTTTAAGACTTCTTTGACTTTTTGCCAATGCCATTTTTCTTTTTTCCTTTTCGTAGTTTTTTTAAATCTGCCGCAGTTATTTTATCCCTTGGTTCAGCAATCATTGCTAATTTTTTTTGCTTTGGTGTGTAATCTTCAAAAGGCATATTACTTTCCTCCTATTGCTTTAGTTAAAGCTTTTGCTTGTTTCTTATGTGAATTAGAAGCTTTCTTTAAACCTTTAATTACTTTTTTTATTTTTGCTTTTCTTTTTTTATTCATCATTATCTATATCCTCCACCTGCTTTCTTATAAGCTTTAGCCAATGCTTGTGCTTTTCTTGCACTCCATTTACCTGCTGCTGTACCATGTGAAGCTTGTGCTTTTATTCTTTGAAAGATTTTCTTTCTCATGCCCGGTTTAGTATAGTTCCCTGCTTTATTTACAGTTGACTTTTTCTTTGTCATTTTAACCTTTCATTATATTTAAGTTTTGATTTAAGAAAAATTCTCTTTGTGCTTTAGTTAATAAAGAACCATCTGTTACTCCTGCAACATTAGTACCACCATAACCAGTAGTATCTAAATTTAC
>VTLG01000984.1_pt1 | contig 22447 bp, 25 predicted proteins | sample 4694571 | NCBI WGS metagenome assembly VTLG01 (sample SAMN12604809, study PRJNA352737) | marine metagenome | biome: ENVO:00000447; feature: ENVO:00000209|ENVO:00000569|ENVO:01000036; material: ENVO:00002151; isolation source: viral sequences binned using virsorter ...
AACCATTAACGCTCCAGAAATAGCTGCCCCTATCAAGGCTGCGAGTAGTTCTTGAGGCATTTTTAACCTTTTATGTGTAATCTTAAACTATTGTTTCTATTTTTCTATGGCTGAAAAACCAAGCCCCCAAGCAAAAGCTATTGCTATAGAGGAGGATGACAAGCCTGATTACCAAGAGAAGATCATGTTCTTGGTGTCTACAACTGCCCAGGGAGCCATTCTTGCTTGGTGCTTGATCGTCTTGTCTCTTGGATACATAAAATTGCCCAATCGCATGTTTGGACTTGACATCCCAGACCAGCCAAGAGTGGACTCAACTTTTGCGGCTGGATTATTGGGGAATATCCTTGCAGGATGGGGTGTCTCTGTGGGTGCGGCGACTGGAGCGAAAAAGAAGAAGAAAGAAGAGGAATCAAACGGCAATGGAGGAAATATAGGAAACGGTAGTGGTTATCAAACTATTGTTATTAAACAACCTATAGAATTAATTACCAGAAAACCAGATGTCATTCGAGTTGATCCCATTAGTGGGAAAAACGTAAAAAATGACGGCTCTTTAGAACAATGAAGAAACTTTTCCTGCTTCTCCTTTTAGCGTCTCCTGTTAAGGCAGATATGACGCATAACATCACAACTTCAACTCAGTTGACAGTTAATGGAGCCTATACAGATGCAAGTCGTATCGGCAGTACTTATACAGTCTCAGGTTCCAATATAAAAGTTGCTGACGATGCTCATTTCGGCAAGCTAACTGCTGGTACTGCTACAGCAGCAGCAACACTTGATGTTGGAGCGTATGACGTAAATACAGCAGGTGCAGCTTTTTCGTTCTCGGAAAGTTGGAATCAAGGTGACGCTGTAAATGCCATAGGTTCAGGTGTTGACGTAACTTCAGGAGTGGTTGCAGACATGCCAGCTTACGGTGAAGTTTTAACGATGTCTGGAGGTGTCGCAGGATCATTGGCTGGCACAATTACATCTGCTGGAGTTGTGACGCTCACGGCGGGAGGAGCCAACACAAGTGCTATTGGCTCAGTAGTAACCAGCTTGACGGTGAAGTAATGCACGTTCCAATTATTGTCGCCTTTGTTGGCATCTTGATCGTGTTCACATTTAATTTTTTAATGTGGAAACACTACATGGATATACATAAGTGAAGCGTTATTTACTGCTATTGTTATTATTAAATAGCTGGCAAAAGCCAGTCATAGCAGTGCCAGTTGTGCCAAATTTTTCTTCAGGTACAATGTCCGCCGTTACACGCACCACACAAAATGTTACTGAATCTATTGTCTCTACTGACTTCAACACTGGGCATACTTATTCGATCAATGGAACGAATTTGTCTATTGATGGTGCGACCCTTTCACCTTCGCCAGCAGAGACGAGCCAAACGATTAACGGAGTAAGTTATACATGGACAGGAGCAGATTTAACAACCAAACCAAACGTCACGATTGCCAATCCAGGAGAAGCCTTTCAATACGCCGAAAGTTACATTGGCCCTGGTCTGTCCAATATGACAACAATCAATCGAACAACAGTCTTAGAAAGTGTTACCGAAACAACCTCGGTCTTCTCGCAATAATATTATTTAGTGGATCAAGTGCGTTAGCTAATACTTCACAAACTGCGGCTCCAGTAGCAAATACATCAGCTTCACTAACTAATATGGCGATCCAAACATTACAGGGAAATCTTATACAAAACCAGTATGGAGGAGGAGTCGTTTGTCAGGGACCAATGTTGACATTTTCTCCCTTTGTGACTGACTCACATTCGTTCTCTAAACCTAGAGAATACTGGTACGACTCTCCAGTGTATAGCGATGAAGGAGACATTTTATATCATCAAAGAACACGTACAGGACAGAAGGATAATTTTTCACTTAATGTCGGTGCTAGTTTAACTTTTTCAATGCCACTTGATCGGAGATTTCAAGAGCGTTGTTTGAAGAATGCAAAGTTACAAGGAGATCATCAACAGCAGCTAATTGATAACAAAAAACTAGACTGGCACATCGCAAGACTTCGTGAGTGCGGACGCTTGCGTAAAGACGGAATTGAGTTTGCTAAAGATTCTCCTTACTTCCATCTTTGTGAAGATGTTGTTGTTAAACCTAAAATGGGGCAAGTCTTACCGCATAGACACGTTATTTCTTCTCCTTTAAAGGTGGCAAACCCCTCTTCTCCCGATAAGAAGTAGTTCTTCTTTCAGATAAGTTTGGTCGTTTTACTTTCTTACCTAATATCTTTTTAACTCTATTAACTATCTGTTTAATAATCGGTTTGACTGCCTTCAAAAGCAGTGGTGTACTCAATGCAGCAGTTGTAGCCACAAGAGTAATTCCCCCCGTTTTTACAATTTGTGGAACGGTGGGGATGGCATCAATTATCTGTTGTTGGACATTTAATTTTTTATATCTAGTTACACAACGGTTTCCGACCAATTCATACTTGATAATTTGTTTAGTTCCTTCTTCGACCTTTGTACCAATGTCAGGCGCACCATCGGGAGGGCAAGCTTCTGGCGTTGCTTCTGGTACTGCTGCTGCTGGAGGGATTTCTGGCTCTTCGTATCGTTGAGGTTCTTCATCTTTTATAGGAACCAACTGCAACGGATCATAATTCATTGGCTCATACGCTGGAACTCCTCCAGGGCATAAGATCATATTGCCTTTTGGATCGTTATCTATAAGTGCATCATTCTCAATACTTCGCCTTGCTTTGACACAAGGCATTTCAATAATTGGAAACCCTATTGGTACATTGACTGGTACGTTCGGAGCATTAATAACAGGTGCTTGTATTAAATATGTTTTAACAGGTTCAACTCCAATATTAGGAATCTCAACTTTAGGAATCAAAACTTAGGCAAACCAAATGCTTTCTTTTCTTCGTTCTTTTGCTGTGCAGGACTTAACGCTCCAGTAGGCAAGGCAGGACCAGATAATCCAGGTAATTTGATTGCACCCATTACCTTTTCCATTGCTTTATCTTGAAGCATCTTTTGATTATCTTCATTCGTTATCCAGAGATAACCAAACACCCCGCCACCAGTAATAGCTGCCACAAGAAGGAAAGATATTACACTGATAATGTTCAGGATTTTTTGCATGGTAAGAGAAGCAATCTTAAAAGCTATTACTCACACTAGCCTAATTGTGGCTATTGGGCTTCTACCTCTGTTACCTCTTCATCTGTTTCTTCAGCAGCGAGTTCTTTTGCATACTGAATACCACCCTTCAACTGAAGGATCTCTGAGATAACTTTATTTAACTCATCTTCAAGCTTGGCCTTATAAGCTTGCTTATCTTTTAGAGTCGCTTCCCATTTATCTAAGGGATTTGCCATTAAGACCAAGGCTTGCCAACAGCAGTTGTTGGAGGAGTAAGAGCTTTATCAATCGCAGCCTCTACAGCAGCAACACCATTAGAACCTAAAGCAGTTTTCACCCATCCAATGCACACGGAATCACTAAGGCTGTCATAAGCAACGAAGTCTGAGGGGAGAGAACTAGGCTTTGTGAAATTCACTTCACCTGTTTGTCTTGTGCCATCTTTTTCTGTGTTATCAGAATCATCAATCGCTTTAACACGATAGATCACCTTATTGACATGACCGTCAGATAGGTCACGTTCCATCGTGTTGACTTGCCAGACTTTGTTGATTGCCATTGGTCGAATGTTTTAGGGATAGTTTAGTCGTTTTCAGCGACTTGTTCTTTTAATAATTCTATTCTTGCTTGTTTCTTGATGATTACTTGTGTTTTTTCTTGCTGAGATTGAGCAACACCATTGTATTCCTCGACTAAAGCTTTTAAATCTGCTTCTTCAGCTACAAGACGTTCTTGAGGGGTTGGCATAAAGAAAATGTATGTTTCTAAAATATAGGTTTAATACTACAACGTGACAAGTTCGGTTTGGCTGACCTTCTACATGCCAGTTGGATTCTGTGCGTATTCAACATTGTTCGCAATTAAATGTGCTTTGAAATCTGCTTTGACTTGTGTTGTCCATGCAGCATTGCAGATTGCTTGAACATCTGCATCTTCTCCACTGATATTTGTATCAACTAAATTGTCACTTGCATCTAACGTACCAGGGACAAGTGCATGACGATGAAAAGTTCGAGTAAGTTCCACACCGTCCTTTTTTATAATCGTTGCGGTTCTTACTTGGATCGTCCATCTGTTTACGATCTCTATTTTGTCGTTTTCTTGGGTTTCTGTAAGTGCCATTTAGGATTAATCTCCGATTAAAACAGGTTTATGGCTTAGTTTTAAGACGTGCTAACGGTCTATTGTACTAGGTTGTTAAATAGCTGCCATTGATATAAACAGCAGTAGTATCTTCAATATTTGTTGCAACCCACTCGTATCTACCAGCACCCATGTTAGTGGTTGATTTAATAGTACCAGTAGTAGCGTTATCATTTAACTGAATAACAATATCAGTTGCATTACCGTTTGCATTAGCTACTTGAGCACTTAAAGTCTGTCTTAAACCACCGCTACCTGTATTGTTATAAGCAGCAAATGGGAAACCTTGAACAGTTAACGATCCTGAAACACTATGAGCAGTAGAACATCTCCACCAACCTTGAATATGACAGACGTTTCCCACTTTTGTATATTGAGCTTGCATGTGTGAAACAGAATAGCTATTACCACCAGGGTTCATAACAAGACTAAATGTTCCCGTTTCATAGTCGCCAAGAGCGTTCGCTGCTGCTGTATCGGCGTTAAATTTAAGCCCATCTTGGTCTAATCTTGCTGCTATTGAAGTTGCATTTGTATAAAAAGTTAAATCTCCAGAAACTTCAATAGCTTGATCACCTGATCCTCCATAATTAGCATTTACATTAAAGTATTCACCAGCATTTTGGCGATTGATAGAAATACCTGCACTCGTAGTGCCTAATCTCTTACCGTTATCGTAATAAAGTTCACAAGATCCGTTTTCAAAAAATCTTGCAATATTTTCTGTAGCAGCAGCATTAATTATTCTTGCAGTACTAGCTTGTAAAACAAGATCACCCGTACCAGAATCCTTTATGTAGCTATGAGATCCATCGTGGTAGATTTGTAGATCATTGCTACCTCCTAAGTTGATCTTATTACCATCATTCGTGAAATAATCACCATAAACTTTTACACCTGTATCTTGTGTCTCAAACTTCTTACTGTTGTCGTAAAAGATTTCTGTTCCTGCATCTGGATTACAGTTAATACTATTTTCACTGGTTTTAGCTCTTATTAATAACTCACCAGTTCCATTTTCAATGAGAGAGTTGGTTCCATTGTGGTAGATTTGCAGATCTTGACTTGTGCCAAGTTCAATCATTCCATTGTCATCACAACGTAGCCTAGTCGTACCCCAAGACACACCTGTTGTAGTTGTCTCAAACTTCACTGCATCGTCGTAATACAACTTTGCTGCACCGTTAGCAGCACCCATGAAATAGGTTTCATTATCGGTATTACAGAGTCTTATTTCACTATCTCTAATTCTTAAGATTCCAGTCGTATTGTTGATATATGAATTAGATCCATCATGGTAGATTTGTAGATCTTCCCCATTTCCAAACTTGGCTTTATTTGCATCATTAAGAATTAAATGCTTGTTATCAGCTATATATAAAGAACCATCAACTATTGCTCCTTCTGCCGTGGTACGGAATTTGCGGACGTTGTCGTAATAGAGTTCTACGGCTCCGTCTTGAATAAATTTTGCACAATTTTCTGATTGAGCAGCATTTTGTATATGTACTTGACTACCAGAGATAGCTAAAACACCTGTACCTCCATCGTGAATCCTGCTGTTCGATCCATCATGGTAGATTTGTAGATCCAAGCCATCTCCAAGTTGGATCTTCTCGGAATCCATCAACCTTAATTCATTAACATAGACTAGAGAAGTAAAGTTAAAACCACCATCAAAACCTTCTCCTATTAAATCTCCTTGAGTATCGTAAAGCTTAATTCCATTTGCAAAAGTCTCAAGTTTCTTCGAGTTGTCATAATAGAGTTCTGTAGATCCATTCCCAGTAAAGCCAATATTATGCTCCCAGCCACCACTTGCATAGTTTGAAAGAAAATATTGACCACCAACAGTTGCTATATGTCTCCATTTATCAGCATTGTCATCCCCTTCATCTGCTGAAACGTATAAAAATGCACTATTTCCTTCAGAACCTTTAACAGTTACTCCATCAGTAGTCGTTTCAAAAGTCTTAACGCCGTCATACCAAAGTTCAGCAGCTCCGTTTTCATAGAAGGCAGCTAGTGTTTCTGTCGCACCACCATGAGTAATTTTAATTGCACTACCGTCTAGGTAAAGAGCACCAGTTCCAGCATCTTTTACCCAAGAATTACCTCCATCATGGTAGATTTCGAGGTCTGCATCTGATCCTAATATTATTTTATTACTATCTACAGCATATAGATGCCCGTTAACAAGCACACCATTAGGGTGAGTTTGGATTTTATTAACGCCGTCGTAGTAGAGTTCTACGGCGTTATTAGGTTTAAATTTAGCGTAATATTCACTATCCCAATTATTTAAAAAATACATAGGACCAGGAGTCCTATACCACATATCACCAGTAGTGTTATTTAGATAAGAAGCAGATCCATCATGGTAGATTTGTAGATCTTCACCATCTCCCCATAGTGATTTAATACTATCTCCTAAAGTAATATTCCCTGAAGAGGCAAGTGCTGTTACTACTACTCCATTACCGCTTGTGTATAGCTTCTTGGAGTCGTCGTAATAGAGTTCAGACGCACCATCCTCCATAAATCTGGCATAGGTTTGTCCATCATAATTTTTTATATAGACGTTATCTTCAGCAGCAATTTCTATATCACTAGCTGAGTTTTGAATATATAAATCACCTGTTGTATTACGAATAATACTGTCCGTTCCATCATGCCAGATGAGTAGATCATCTCCTGCACCAAATACAGTCCCTACATCATCAGCAAACTCTAAAGCTTTACTAGACTGATCCCAAAAAATATCAAAACCAGCGTGATCCGAATTATCAAATCGTAAATCACCTATAATTCTACTTTCAGATCCAGTAATATCCACACCCGCACTCGTTGTCTCAAACTTCTTAACGTTGTCGTATCGAAGTTCTACTCCTGCATTTTGGGTAGCTTTTAAAGCATTTTCACCGTTACCATGCTGTATCCATACAGTTCCGCCTTGTAAAACTAAATCTCCAGTACCGGTTTCTGCTACGTATGAATTAGATCCATCATGGTAGATTTGTAGATCTGATCCATCTCCTAGAAGGAGTTTACCGTTATCTTCAATATCTATGTCATTAGAAATATAGAGATCTCTCCAACGGATTGCAGAAGTACCTAAATCATGTGCGTTATCAGAATGTGGAACAATATCATCTGCTCGTATATTTCCACCGTTTTCAATTTTTATACCACCGACACCATGAGCTTCGCCAGCTATTAATAAAGATACCCAATTTTCGTCTTTATCATATTTTAAAACAGCATGAGTATCAACATCTGTGCTTGTTGAACCTATTCTTAATCCTGTATCGCAACCAGCAGCATTACCAATTCTAAAACAATCTTCTGTTCCACCTGTATCAATATCTGTTCTTGTACCTGTAATCTTTACGCCAGTCGAAGTTGTCTCAAACTTTTTAACGTTATCGTAGTGTGCTTCAAATGCTCCATTAACATTAGCTTGTGCGTAAGTCTCGCTTCCTGTGTAACTTCTAAATCTGAGTTCATCTGTTATTAGACGAAGTTGTGTCGCATTATTACCAATGATATTATGGGAACCACTATGGTAGATCTCTAAATCTGCTGCACCTGCACCTGCATTACCAAATACTGCTTTAACATTATCTTCAAAGCGAAGAAAATCATATTGAGGAAGCCAATTTATATCTTTTCCAGCATTAGTAGGATTATCAAAAACAAGAGTTCCATACAAATTTACACCATTAGCAGATGTCTCAATCTTCTTAACGTTGTCGTAGTAGAGTTCTACATTGTCATCCTGTTTAAAACGTGCTAAAAATTCTGAATCCGCAGCATTGATTATATCAACAGTACTGCCAGCAAGATTTAGATTTCCCGTACCAGTATCTTTTATGTATGAATGAGAACCATCATGGTAAATTTCTAAATCATTGCCTGTTCCGAAACGGACTTTTACATTGTCGTTGAAATCTAAACCTGACGCACCACCAATCGTTCCACTACCACCAATTTCCTTAACCGTTCCAGAATCATTGATATAAAGTTTCTTTGCCGAGGTATCAATCGCAACCTCGCCGTTAGAAATATCACTCGTTGATGGAGTGCTAGTTCCTCTCTTTAATTTAATTGTGTTAGACATAAGAAATACCTCCTAGTAGTGATTGTAGTTAGAAGGTTCCTCCATCAAGTTCGAAACCTGAAACCGAGCCATTCTCTAAAAATGTAACCAGGTCGGACAAGGCAACCTGAACCATTGTCCCATTATCATTAATCACCATTCGATCAGCAGTAGCCAATGTTGTAGACGTTGCAGATGTACTACCATCAACAATGTTTAACTCGGCTGCTGTAGCAGTACAGCCATCCAGCATATTAATCTCTGCTGCTGTCGCCGTAACTCCATCAAGAATATTTAGCTCACTAACAGTCGAAGTAATACCATCTAAAGCATTTAATTCTGCGGCTGTAGCTGTTACACCATCAAGAATGTTCAACTCAGCAACAGTTGAAGTAATGCCATCTAAAACATTTAATTCTGCAACAGTAGACGTAATACCATCAAGTGTATTTAATTCAGCCGCCGTTGCTGTTAGTCCTAAATTAACTAAAGCTCCTGCTGCTGTACTTGCACCCGTTCCACCATGAGCAACCGCTACATCAGTAGCAGCCCAAACACCAGTTCCAATCGTACCGAGAGAAGTTAAGGAGCTACTGACAACAGTTGAACCTAATCCAGTTTTTGTGACAACATCAACTCCATCAATTCTGTATTTAAGAGACGATCCAGCAACTTCGATACTTTGATTCGAAGTCCAACAATCAGTCGCATCTAGCCATTTCCATTCTTTATCACCTTCTCCCGAATCAATCGTTAGTCCACCACCATCAGCAGCCGCATCATTCGCTGCACCTTTAGCTAATTCTAAATTTTTGTCAGCAATGGTCGTGGTGGTACTGTTGACAGTCGTGGTTGTTCCAGAAACCGTTAAGTTTCCACTTACGATTAAGTTCTGAGAACAAGTAAATGTTGGAACGGTTGCACTACTTAAATCAACTGTGCCTGTATATGTTTTTGCTCCCGAAATTGTCTGAGCAGTTGATAGGGTTGAGTAATATCCATCTCCACCAATCGCTTCAATAGCTGTAGCTGCTCCTCCTGCTCCTCCCGTACCCGTTCCGTAATACAGAATATTAGTACCTTCCGCATACGCTAATTCTGCGTTTTCAAGACTGGTAGGTGCTGTACTTCCAGTGCTTCGTTTGATTCTGATCGTGTTAGCCACTAGAAGTTGCCTCCGTCTACGAGTGTGCTAGTTGTCCATGTACTATCTGCTTTATAAGAGCCAGAAGCACTGTCATAATAAATTATACTTTTATTTACTCTATTTGTATCGACCATTGTCGCAGTGCTATCAGCAAAGCTTGGTCCTTGTGGTCCCTGAGTTGCAACCTCTATGACTGAACTATTGTCCTCATCAATAGTTACAGTGTTTTTGCTGGTTGTGATATTGACTGTGGTCATGCAGTGTATCCTTCATCCATATAAATAGTACCTTCAATCCAGTATTCCTTCAGTCCTGCTGGATTTGTTAATAGGACATCATATTTATATTCATCAGCCGTAAAGCCTGTTGTTTGAGTATCGGTCAATTTCCAATCAAACGCTCCACCTGAAGCGTTTGTAACAGAAACAGTTGCATCAGCAGCTTTTGTACTACGTCCAGAATCCCAAACCTGCGAGGCTAAAGTGTATCCCGTTAAATTAACTGCACTTCCTCCTGAATCTTTCAAAGTGACAGAAACAGTATGATCCGATCTTCGTTGGATCGTCATGTCATACGTTCCAGGTGCTACTGCCATAGGACTAAAACTTTTTCATAGTTTAGCAATCATCAAGTTTTAATGATATACATCATGGCAATGTTTCTTGGCCTTGTTTCATTACCTCCGCTACTTGCTGTGCTTCCTGAAATAGAGACTGTGTGAGTATGGTTTCCAGTTGTATTCGTTCTCCAACCATACTGGGTATCACCACCAGTCGATCCACCTCCACCCATTGAAGACTGTCGAGAAACACCAATAGCCGCTAATTTAGAAGCTTGTCCTTGATGATCATCATCCGTGTAATTGTGATAATGATTTCCTTGCGTATTAGTAGAACCACTTAGACTTCCATCTCCATGAGTATGTGATTCATTTTGATCTCCTTGAGAATTTGCTATTGATCTTCCTGAGTCAACACCTCGACCATGATCCCAACCTCGAACAAACTCACCTCTTAAATCTGGCACATTAAAGTTCGACCCACTACCGCCATAAGTCTCACCAATAACAGCAAACAAAGCAGCATAAGTCGTCTTACTAACAGATTGCCCATTACATTCCAAATAGTCAGCAGGAACAGCACTGACAGCTAAACAAAAGACTGCACCTGATGGGACACCCTGAACAGTTGTAAAGGAAAGTGTTCCCGATCCATTTGTTTTCAACATCTGCCCATCCGAGCCATCAGCCGAGGGAAGAGTAAAAGTAACATTAGACCCAATAGCAGAGGCAGCTTGCAACGCTACCCAATTACTACTATCTGAATCAGCAAGTCTTATATCTCCTTGAGCTTGAATCGTTATACCGTTATCGTCTACAACTGCTCTTTCTGTTCCAGCAGTTGATAATCCAATCGTGTTTGCTGCTTTTCTAAATATTCCTGTATCGGGATCTCCGTCAAATGCCAGTGCTGGTGTGCTGGCTCCTGAAGCATCATCAGCCAAGATGACACCAGTCATTGTGCCACCTGATCTAAGTAAAAGCCCTAAATTATCTTCTCCTACATCTCCAATGTTTTTAAAGGCTGAACCATCATAAACTTTTAAAATATCATCACTACTATCTCCATAAAGCATAAACTTTACAGGGTTACTAGGGTCTGAACTGCCGCTATTACTTGTTCTTATTGCATCAAGAATATTATTAATGTCTGTCCGAACGACATTACCAGCAGCATTTTCTACGTTGTAGTTTGTGACCTGAGACACTAATCTTCTACAGTTTCAACCATTCTATACCCCTTTGCCGAAACCTACAGCTTGATAACTAAAGTTTCTATTTAAGCTTGACACGTCATTCTTAAAGTGAACAGTAAAACCTGTGCCCGAAACATTCGACAATTCAAAGAAATCTCCCGACTGCATCCCTTGAGCAGTTATTCCAATCGAGGGTAAATAAGCATTGGTTCCACCTAAACTTGCCGTTCCAGTAAAGAAAGGTTTGGTAAAGGTTACATTCTTTGCTCCTGATCCAGATGCGATTGTTGTTGTACTTTGTTCAGTCCTAGATTGCAGAACTGCGCTATATCCTAACTGCTGAACATTGACATTTTGATTTGTATTTAGTGTGGAAAGATTGGCTTTGAACTTGAAAGCTCTAGCTTTAAATTCGCCGTTAGCAAAAACATTAAAAGCCCCATAACTAGAAGCATCAGCTGGATCTCCCGTACTTGTTTTCACATAAACTTGGCAATCAGTATCATTAGCTGGATCTCCATCCCAGTTAGCAACATCGTCAACATTACCCCAAGAATCAATATTGTTTCCAACTAGAACACCTAAACTTTGAATATGTCTTTTTAAGGTCAACGTAAATACAGCACCTAAATCTAAGGTTTCTGCAAACTCATACGTTCCTGTCAGATTTGCTGAAGGATCTGTTAACTGTAAAGCTCCACCTGTATAAGTGACATTTGTTTTAGTACCTGTGCAACTACCCGATCCAGAAGCAGAACAATAAGGTTGAGCCAGTAAGTCTTCTCGTTTTGTTAGAACTGCTAATTGCTGTCCTACGTCTGGAATATCAATAATGACACTTGTTTCTCCAGATGAAAATCTTCCACCATCATCTTGAAATTTCAGAATATATTCACCGTCTAATGCTGGAACGACTGCTTCAGAAGTATTACCAGCTAAAGCGTTAACAAGATCAACTGAACCTGCAAACGTACCAGATCCATCTGTTTTATTAGAGTGCCTAACATAAACTCTTCCTCCATGTAAAACATCAGCATCGGTTGATTTATCCCATCTCAACCTCATCAAATGATCACCAACTGGCTCTGCTGTTAAATTCTGAACATCTGCTGGTAGGGCTGTTTTACCTTCTGCTTCAAATGATTGACTTAAAGGTGTATTTGATACTTGTAGTGCTGCATTAAATGAAAATATTTCAAACTCGTATGTTCCTAACTCACTGTTATCTATTGTGATGTCAGGTCTAAATACAACCTGACTTACATAGTTTCCACTCTCAAATCTATAGTTAATTAAATATTGACTAACCCCAGTAACAGGAACCCAAGTAACAAATAACCTTGATATAGCAACACCATTTCTTTCTATCGTTTTTTCTTCAAAACTTAAAGAAGTAGGAGGGTCTGCTGGTGCGTTTAATATTGAAACATTTCTTGCTGGTAGAGCGATCCCTTCTTCAATATTTGCATATTTATTTGGTCTATAAGATAAAGCTGTAACTTTATAATTAATCCCATCAGCTTCTTCTACTGTTATCACTCTGAATTTTTGAGCTTCGATTGTATCGCTCACTAAAAACCATATTGCGTTTACATTTGGTGCTTCCGATAAAGCAGAAGACCAACTAATAACACCGTCAGTAATACTTAAAACACTTCTTACTTCTACAGAATTATCGGGCATTAATATACTTACTTTTTGATTAGCTCCTCCAAATGTGGATAAATCTTGTGTATCATCAACAGTAATTGAAGTTGTAGTTGCAGTTTTTATACGTCCAGATCGCCTAGCACCACTACGAACTGGATCATTTACATCTATGACAGCCCCAGGTCTAATTGTTACTCCAGCATCAACAGATGTTGTAAATGAAACGACCTCTGACTCATTTTGCTCCGCAAAAAGTATTGCTTTCCCTAATCTTTGAGCTTGACCACGACTTGTGCAAGCAAAAGCCCTTACATCTTTTTTGACAACTCCTAGCTTCGTCTTCGCTGCACTATCTTCTACAACTTCATAATCTATTTCTCTCGAATCCATATTGTAGTAACTAACAGCTACGACAGAATGTCTGGTCTTAAGTGACGATCCAGAATAAGAAAAACCTTCTTCAGTTACATTTGCAAGACTGAATAAGAAACTTGCATCAGTAGGTTTATCTTGTGCAATCGTTATTGTTCCTGCACTCCATATCGGCATACATCTCATCACTCCGCATAACTCTTCGATTAAATTAAAAGCTTCACTTGCGGATAAAATATTAACATTGCAGCTAAATCTTGCTTCTTCTCCTCCTTCACCATCATCAACTAATGCGTTTGCAAATTTAGAAGCATCAACAAAACTAAATAGATCTAAATTACTATCGGTTATATGATCTCCTAATCCATATCTAACGGTTGTAAGAAGATCAAGTAATACCATCGCAGGGCATGAACACCACTGCGCCGCAGCCATTGTTCCATTAAATATATAACCAGCAGGGTAAATAATTCTACCTGTAGCACTATCAACAGTTGGTGTCCCAGAACCACCTGCTCCTGCTCCTGGAATCCTGATTTTTACACCCCTAATTCTATATTTCCTACTTGGAATATTGCTTACTATTTTACTATCAAGCTTTAAGGCAGCATAAGCAGTATTGTTATAAGTTTGCTTGTCATCTATCAACTCCTGCATCGACAAGACCCGAAAAGAGTCTTGCAAAGAAGCATTTGTACTATCAGCCGTCACACGCTCGACTCTTACTTTAGGGGAATCTCCATTGATCTCGACTCTGTAATCTTTAGAATATGAATCGCTAGTACGGCCTGTAACTGTATCAGTAAATAAAGCAGTAAAAGTACCACTATTGTCATATTCAATAGATACTCTTATTTGAACACTTGCACCTAATAAATCTCCGTTATCTTTTGCTTCTTGCAGTTGAGGAAAGTTGATAGTAACTCGTACAGCATCAGCAGTAGCACCTATGGTTTGTGTTACAGAAGCAGCAGCAGTACAAGGTTTAGGAAACCCAGAAATAGGACTAGAAGATTGCTGAATCCCTGCTATATGAGATTGGCTGCCAGTACCAAAACGGGGGATAAAAGTAACATCTTTATAGTTATAATCTGTAGCCGCAGGACTTGTTGAGTCAGCACTAGGGTTAAGAACAGGAGTGTCGTCTAAGTAAACATCTTTCAAAGCAGCAGTGTTATAAACTGCTGTACCTTTTGTTCTGTTTTCTTTAGATGCAGTAGCCCAACCTTCTATTTCCCCTTCACTAATTAAGTCTTGGATCGTTACAAATTGCCTACTGTTTAAAGTATCAGGGGCACGGGTTGGTTTAGGTGGAGATTTTTGTTTATTACCACCACCAGATCCTCGTATTATTTTGCTCATGCTGTCACCTGATCAGTCGTTAAGTTCATACTAATAACTGTCGAGCCAGTAATTATTTCACCGTAAACGATTGGATGCGTTACCCCTGCTCTGGAGGTGTTTGGTGTTCCACCAAAGTCAAAAGAGATTCGTGGATCTTGATCGTTCTCAAACTTTTCAGGTTTAGGCACAGGGAATAATATTTCTGCTACTCCACCTATAATTAAACCTGCACCAATACTTGCTGCACCACCAGCCCACCAAGCTGCACCTTGAAAAGCAGTTCCAGCTTTTAACCCTGCTAAAGATGCTCCACCCGTAGTAAAGGCTAATCCTATTAAGGCCGCCCCTAGTAAAATCCTTCCTGTACTTCCTCCTGCACCAGCAATCATAGGAACAATCTTGATCTCTTCTGCTACTGGATAATGGATTTCTTCTTCTCCTATATCTGTTCCATCCGTTAAAACTTGGTAATGTTGTGTATTCATGTGTGCCTCTAATTGAGGCCAGTTCATTAATAAAAACCTTATAGAATCTCCGACACTATTCACATGAGCATCTAACTCGCTATGTCCTGTGATTTCTTTTAGATCACCATACAATTTAATTGTTTTCAACATACCGATACCTGCCTCCCGTACATTTTAGCAACCATTCAGAATATGGTTCCTGACAACTTAAGCGATCTGCTAAGTGATGTAAAACTTCCCCATTTAAAAAGATTGCAACATGATTTAAACCTTTACCCATAATTGACATAAATAACAAATCACCATTTTCTAATTTCTCCTCTGGCTTTAATAAACGAAAACCTGTTGCTTCTGCACAATCTTCAAACATAGGTTTTTCTAAAAATTCTTCAGGTGTAACAGGTCGCTCCCAATCCATCAAAATAATATCCTTTTCTTCTAAATACCAATCTCTAACTAAACTCCAACAATCGGTCACGCCCCAACACCACGGTCTACCTTTTAACGCTGGTCTATATCCTGTTGGTTCGTAATAGCCCCATTGCTCTGTCTTAGGATTAACAATATGCCACGGCAAACCACCTGCTTCACAGCTAACTCGGTCAGCTTCACTTGCTGCTGCTGGAGTTGTTGGATGCGAATGGATCACACTAACTATTTGCCCTAAACTATCTGCTTTGACGTAATCTTCTGGATCTAAAATGAAACACTGATGAGAATAGGTTGATAAATTATGACAAGGATAATAAACTTTTTTACCTTTAATATTTAACAACAAACCAACAGATTCTTTAGGATCTTCTTCTTTAGCGTGTTCTAAAGCTTTTTCTTTCCAATCCATTAAACAAACGTACCAATAGAAGGAAATAATGCCCTAGTGCATTGACGTTTAGGTAATCTGATTCCTGCTAAATCACTAACACTTGCTAACTCAAAAGTAACAATATCTCTATTCTCAACAGATTTCCTATCTATATAATAAATCTCTCTTGGAAATTCATTATTAGCTGGAGTGCCATAAGGATTGCTACCTCCAGAAAAATTAGCAGCATCAATAAACTTAGCTAATGTCCTAATCCTTGTTACTTTTGCTCCTGTTAAATCATTACCAGCAGTTACTTCGTTTACCTCTAACATTACCGCAGTAAGTAAAGATAAAGTATTGCTAACTGTCAGTTGTGGTCTAGGAAGTTGTCCTTTTTGAAAAGCAAAACCACTTGCTTCTACGGGATACCTTAAGTATGTATTACTTTGCCAAATAATTTCACCATTTGCATTTAGATTACTTCCTGCATGAAAACGATAAGTCATTATTGTTTGACTACCATGTAAGGCAGAATCGAGTTCTAATTCAAATAATTCAATGATTGCTGAAGGATTAAGACCTTGCAGATCATCAATAATAGGATCTAAGCTCATGGCTCAAATACTTCCCTAAATGTTGCTGTAATTGTTGCTCTATTTAGATAAGGAATAGATTTACTCCATGACTCACAAACAAATTTAGAAGCTGAACCCTCTCCAGGTGGCGTAAAATCAAAACTAGCTTGATCTAATGCTCTTGCGTCTAAAAATGTTTCTATGGTGTCTGCATCTGTTTCTGATACTGCGAACTTTAAAGAATAAATTTTTGGATTTGTATGTGCGTCCAACCCGAATAAAATTCGATGTTCATAACCATCAGCGAAACGAACCACACGCTTATTAGGTGCTGATCTTTTTTGAACTCCGTATTGCGGAGTGATCGAAGGAAATGTTGCCATTAACGTGTACCTGCTAAGAGTCCTCCAGGTCGTTGTTGATTAGCAATTTCAGCTTGAACTGCTGCTCCTAGCATACTTCCTAATTCTTCTGCTTGCCCTCCATCACCTTGAACTGCCGAACCAGAAGCATCCACATTAACAACAATATTTGCTCCTCCCATTTCGTGATTTGGGATTACCGTTCCTGCGGAATCTGGTACGAATAGTTCTGGTCCTCGCTCCCCTACGATTGAAGGTCTTCCTTTAGGTGGTCTACCTCCATTTGCAAACCCAAAGAATTTTTTGGCTCCAGGTATGGGGAGGTTAGATAATGCCATACTCACACCGAAATCTAATAACGCATCACTGATCTTTCTAAATACACTTCCTGCTATCTCTCCTAAAGATTTAGTGCCATCAATAGCTGCTTGTATTCCCTGCACTAATCCATCTTTTATTGTTCCTCCTATGTCTTTATAGAGAGAATCAAGTCTTTTTATAGCCTCTTCTTCTTCTTTGTATTTAGCTAACTTTTTGTCTTGGCGTTCTAACTGCTCTTTATCGTACTCAATAAGTCTTAGTCTTGTGTCCTCCATGTTTTGATCAAGGGCCGCCTTTCTCTCTGCTCTTGTACCAGTAAATCCTGTTAATATATCTTTCCTCTCTTGCTGTAATCTGTATAGTTCGGTATCTGAACCAGCTAGTTCCTCTCTTCTCCTAGCTATTGATTTAGTTCCTCCACCTAATAAGCCTGACCAGTTTATCAATCTTGCCAATCCTGCACCCATTTGAGTCATAAATCTCTGCCAATCTTCCGCCAATCTCTTAGTATCTTCCCCGAACTGTTTTAATGCGTCCACTCCTTTTTGACCTACTAATTTAGTCATATCTTTTACAGCTTCATTGAACGCCTCTTTCTCTCCTTTGAGTTTCTTTATTAATTCGATTTCTTTTGCTCTGAAGGTATTTGCTTGACCAGTAGCCGTTATCAAAGCATCAGTGTCCTGAACATACGGCCCCATTGCCTGACCTAATTCTTTAACTGCATTTACAGCAGTACCTACTGTTGAGATGGCAGCAGTAGCGGCAAGACCTCCTGCGAATCCTCCCATTTGACCGCCGTATTTAGCACCTAAACCACCACCTAAAGCACCTGCGGCTGCTGTGACTGGTCCTTGTCCAAATAACAGAGGAAATGCACCACTAATTGCCGCACTTTGCCAAACCTTTGATCCTGCTCCGATATGACCACCTGTTCCTACTGGTCCTGGTAATAAATGGCCTCTTTGATAGTTAAGCTTTGAACTTGGTCCGCCCATACGAGCAGAGCGATCTATCCATGCTGGTGAACCTACATCTCTAATAGCATCTCCTCTTATGGGAGATGTAGCTCCTCCCATTCTTTGACTATATCGTAATTGTTTTAATCTTTCTCTAGTTTGTTTTCCTAATATTCTTAATTTCCTTTCTTCTTTTTTAAGGGATAAGTTTAACTGACTACCTATATCTTTAAATAAATTAAAATCCCTTTTACCTTGTGCTGTATTGAGATTTCCGTATTTTAATCTTAGCTTATCTACCTTAATTCCCTGATTATCTAAATCATCTAATCTGCTCCTTAAATTAAAATTTGTATGTCTTGCTTTATTTAGATCATTAACTGCCTTTAATCTAACTTTTTCCTTCTTTATAGCTGTATCTTTTAATATTATTTCATTTTGATCATAAGCATTACTTTTTCTATTTTCAGATATTAAGTCTTTAGCTAAACCATAATTCTTTTGGGTAGCAGCAAACCTAGCTGCTTGATAATTTAATCTCTTCTCCTCTACATCCTTACCTCTCCTATTAAGTACTAAAGCCTTTCCATACTCTCTAGCATTTGAAGCTAATATATTGTTTTGCTTGCGTAGAGTGTCTGTCTCTTGTTTAGTACCAGAAGCTTTATTAGCAGCTTTCTTACCTATTCCCTGTACTTTTGTACCTAGATCATCTAACTGCTTATTTAAAGACTGGTGATTTAGTTCTATGTTTACTGAATATGTTGCCCCTGCCACAGCTATACCCAATAAATAAAATTAGTTTAGCGCATACCCTTTGTTCTAGCTTTAACTTGAGCGTCTTTGTACGCTTTCTCTTCTTCTTCGGCTTTAAGAGAGAAATATGCGCTCCATCCGAGTAATTCTTGGAACGACATTTTTTCCCTGATTTCTTTCAAGGTGTAACCGAGTTTTTCCGCTATAAAAAATTGCAGGTTTAGGAAATTATTCTTCTGTAGTTCCGCTTTTTACGGCATCTGGGTCAACCTCCTCCCCCGTTGACTGCATCTTTGTCATTATGTCCAGTAGTACACCTAGAGGTACTTCCCTTCTTAATCCTGGTCTGTCTGCATCTGTAAAAAGTCTATTACCAGCAGAATCTTGGGCTTTAGTGATGATTATCTGAAGAGCGAAGTCCAAACTACCTTCATCATCGCCCTTACCCATTGCCTTTAATGTACTGTTTATTGTGTCTCTATCTGCAATCGTGATGGGTGTCCAAAAAATGTCTAGTATCAGTTCATCCCCCTTATAAATGGAGTATTTACTGCGATCTTCGACACTAAAAGCCTTTTTTAGTTTGTCTAATGCTGTCTTAGTTGCCATAAAAATCTAATCTACTTCTGTAGTATAGCTCAAATTACATAGCTGTAGGACGGTACTTAACACCTAACCCTATAGATGCTGGTCTAGCTTTTCTAAATTCCCCTTTGCTCGTATAGAAACCAGCTTTTTTAAATCCTTTATCTATATCTTTCAGTAAAAACTTGCCTCTACCATGCTGCAAGTAAATCCAGAACCAATCAGGTGAGGGAGGTCTTGGAGTTATTTGGTTTACGTTTCTAGCATGTTCTCCATATTCAATGTCATTACCCTCTAAATCTGGCATTGTTGCACCTTTCTTATTTACTACAAAACCTGCGTAATTCATCATATTTCCTATGTAGATAGACCTCCCTAACTGGGTTAGGTGGCCCAATCTAGTTGGAGCTTTTCTAGGTGTCTGAGGAGGGTAGGGATATATTTGGCCTAAGTTTCCAGGGGCTAGTGTACTCCCACCTCCGCTTATAACCCTTTTAAGAGATGGAGATATAGGCTGATCGTCTATTTCCCAGGCTGTGTTGAACGATCCAGTCCACCAGGGACTTACATACTGAAGAGAGTAGTGAATTTCTGAAGCAGCAGTTGATATAGCTTCTTCTAAATCTATTTTTAAATCCTGCGCTAGGAACCTAATATCTCTAGCCATTTGCTGTGAATGTGCAGCTAACTACACCTATGTAATGGGTTTCCTTATCATCTTTTCTGACGGAAGTTGGACCTGCAATTTCTCTTACTTTTGGACTGACTTTATGTGTATCTACATAGGTTGATTTATTTACGTTAGTTAGACCTGTTATCAGTGATTCTGCTATTGCCGATGTCCTAGAAGAACCTTGATCAAATGGTACATAAATACCACAAGTGACTGTTGCTTCGTAATAAGTTACGGCATCACCTTGAGGCTGCATTGTTGCTTGTTCAAAGTCAATACTCACCATTAAAAATTCTTGGTTTGGGGCGGTATCATCTAAAGGAACATTGTCGTACAGGATGTTTAATCTTCGGTGATCATTAAGAACAGCATCTTCTATAGCGTCTTCGATAGCAGCCCTAGCTTTTACAAGAGTCATTAGAACATCACCTCAATAATGTAAAGGTAGTTTTGACCACCTCCATAAGTCACTATATTTTCTATTTTTGTCGTTACTTCTGCACCCTCGAATGTCATAAGAATCTCGTCAGATACTTTAGGCTGACTGTTACCTATGATTGATGGATCTATGTAGATAGTGGCTTTATTTACCTGTCTACCACTTTGTAAAGTTGATTCAATTACTTCTATTGGTGCTGTTATATCCGTGTAAGTAGTGAAAGACGCTTTAATTGCACCTGTATTTCTATTGTATGTTCCTACATTTTTTACTTTGTAGGTTATTTTTGTGTCTAGGGCAGAACCTAAGTCTGCCACTATGTTTTTAGCTGCTGATCTTAAAAGGGTGTCTAGTGATCCTGCCATAATTAACCTCTAACTACTCTGACTTGGTAGCTACCTGAACCACCAAGACAGTATGCACCAAGATAGGACTGAAGCCAGGGATAAACATCAAATACGTTATTAATCGTTCCAACGCCTTGACTGTCGGTGTTGTATTTGACTTCTATTCCTCCCATCTTTACTTCTTCATAAGTTCCATCAGTGCCTTTATTTCCTGTAATAGCGTCCGTCTCATTTGCCAACGCTCTTGCAAGTTCATATTGGGCATACTTGATGCTGTTGGGAATGGCTGTGCAGACAAGCTCAACATCATCGACTGTGTAATTATTTCGGGGCCACTTAAGGGCTTGGTCTTCATCACATCTGTCGCCTAAATAGTTCAGGCTATCTATCCACCTACAAGCAGAAATTAAAGCTCTATTCTTTTGATCGTCTGTCTTGTTTGTCCAGGTTGAAGAGTCTGGAACAGTTTCAAAATAGCTATTAGCGTCCGCCAAAGTAACGTAGCTATTGGAAGACGCTCCCTTTAGCGTGGCAGAGATTGTTGCAGCCACAATAAAATTAATACATTTCTTCTTTATTGTAGCGTCATAAAAAACCCCCACCAAATAAATGATGAGGGTTTATGCCATTCCCTAGTGATTTAATTATAAATCAAAGAGTTGTTGTATCTAACGGAGTGTTAACTGTTAGCTGAACCATAGGAATTAGATCTGCATCATAAGTTGCAGTCCAGTTGTCCTTATTACCAAGAACACTATTGGTTGGGTTGTCAGCAGCATTACCCCACTTAGTACCCATTACGTGATAGCAAGTGTGATAGTCAACTGATAGAACATCCTGCTTAGAAAGAATGTTGCGATCAGCTTCAATGCGTAGCTCTTGCTGAACACCTTCAAGGATTGTTCCAGACTTAACCAAGTAGCAGTAGTACTCCTTGATATGACCTGAAGAACCAGGTTGAACTGCGTTCACCTGAGAATCCATGATGACATTCAAGCCAGCGAAAGTACCGATACTCTTAGCATCGACACCAGCACCGCCACCACCCCAAGTAATAGCTCCAGAAGAAACCATTGAGGAAGTAGAGAACTGTAGAAGTCCTACCTGGTAAAGATAGAAACCTACATTTGGATGAACGATTAGAGTATCTAACTCATCACCACGCTCTCCTAACAATGCACGAGCTTTCGCTACATTTGCACCTGTTAGATAGTTAGCTTCACCTTGTCCTGAAGAAGCTGCAATTGCATAGTCTCCAGCATTACCACTAAGAGCAGTACCAAATAAACCATGTAATTGATAGAACAATCTTTGGCTATTTAGCTTATTGATCGCATCTGCAAGTTGATTGCGGATAGCGTTCATTGGATCTTCACCAGCAGCTAAAGTTGCTAAATCATCAACCGCATAGGCAAAACCTCTGTGGATGATTGATGCAATTTGTGTTGCTGATCCAATTTTTTGTGGTGTTAAATAACCAGCAGTTGATGTTCCCCAACCAGCCGCACCGGTCATCACCTCTTCAGTAGGT
>VTLG01002641.1_pt1 | contig 22447 bp, 34 predicted proteins | sample 4694571 | NCBI WGS metagenome assembly VTLG01 (sample SAMN12604809, study PRJNA352737) | marine metagenome | biome: ENVO:00000447; feature: ENVO:00000209|ENVO:00000569|ENVO:01000036; material: ENVO:00002151; isolation source: viral sequences binned using virsorter ...
TTCGTTCATTGATATGTTCATTTATCGAATTTAGCTCAATAGCAATGTGATATAAGAGTTTAGCAATTACAGTTTCCATTGATTTATCATTACCAATATTTTCAATTTCCTTTCCTATAATTGATATGTCAGTCCAGTTATTAACATTCCGAACTTCATTTGATTGCATTATGTCCTTTCCCTTTCATTTTAGAGTTAAAGTTTTGTAAGTCCTCATGAAGATCGTCATTGTCTGCACCGATTATGTCGATATAAACATCTGGCGATTCATGTTCAATAGTGGGAAATTTAATGATCTTCTTTCCCTTCTTCTGATACTCACGAATTGCTTCGGAATATGCAGAACTGTTAATATCCTTTTCCGTAATTTCGCGTAACCTCGGAGCTTGAAATTTAATTTCAACCGACGTTCTACGACGTCTGGAACGTGCAATGTTCTTGCACTCATTAGAGCAATACCGTTTATGCTTCGGAACTGCCTCAAATTGTATCTTGCAAAACTCGCAACGCTTAATATTAAGCTTTGACTTGCGGACATATACCCGCGTTTCTGCACGCTTATGAAAATAATCCCGCTTAAATATCAATCTGCAAACATGACTGCACCGTTTCTGGTTGTATTGTTTCGGTGTAAATGTCTTCCCGCATATATCGCAAGCAATATCCTTGAAATCTCTACTTTTGCGCTTATTTTTCTGGTAACACTTGCCAGAACACCAGACCCGATTTTGAATACTTTTGCGCTCAAATAGAGTGTCGCATCCACGACATTTAATTAAGCGTATTTCGTTTTGATCCATTCCGGCGTTGTTATCGCCTTCTGCTTGAGTCCGTAAGATTTTGGACAACCATTGTCTAACCATGCTTTCCATTGCTCGATTAATGTTTGAGTTGCGCGTATTGACCAGTGAATAGTTTCTGCATCCACCGGCACTACGTTAATTTGATAAGGCGGTACTTTTTCAACCAATAAATAAAAATAATTATGGACTTCCAGTCCTAATTTCCGTGCAGCCATAATCTGAAGACCGCATTGCAAGTACATATGTGACGTCCAGAATTCATAATTCCAGATATCACGTTTTGCACGACCCTTCCCGCGTGTCTTTATATCGACCAGACATGGGAAATTATTTGACGTTGCAATGTGTGACATATCAATGTCTGGTCTTGCCTTGACCTCAACATCCTGCAATTCACAGAAGTAAGAGCGTTCAAACATTCCATGTTCCAGAAACTTTTTGGACTCCGGATGCGACAAAGCGTTTTCCAAGCATTTATGCGCCATATCATGCTGAACTTGAGTTATCGGCCTGACTCCTACCGGTAACGATTCAACAAATTCCGCAAATTCTGCTTTTCCCGCTTTTGTCCTTCGATCCACATCCGGAGCGATTGCGTATTTTGATTTAGTTTCCTTAGTTTCAAATGTATGGTGTATAATATTCCCATTAAATTGTTCGACTGTTTCTTCATTTGGTATTGCTGAATCATGTTGTGCGACTTCAAATGATACATCAGCGCCTGTTCTCATTCTTGATGAATTAAGCGCTTTAGTTGCGTGATAATCTTCCATCGGCATTTCGCCAAATATTCCATTCATACTTCCCCCCATATTGATCTGTTAAGTAGCTCATCCAATGAGCGTAATTCCTCAGCTGGTATATAGTGATTTATAACTCCATAACCAAAATCCCGCGTCGGAGCTTGTGATAAGTTCTTCCCCCATTCCCATCCAAGTAAATAAGGATCGCCATCGTTATAGTCCGCAAGTACATATATGTCTGCGACCGGCTTTCCAACTTCCACAATTAAGTTGTATGGTTTCCTTGCTGTTTTTACATCGACCGTAAAATTAAGACCCAAAAGGAAATCAACACCGTCATCGCCTTCAGGCTTTATTTCGTCATTTATTTTCAGACCAAAATACTTTGCAAATATTGTTTCCCCACTCACTCCGACCAGATCGTGATCTTCACCTAAAATTCGTTGTGATTCGTGACCGATATGTGAGTCGGATCGCTGGTCTGCTATTTCTTGTAAATCAACCATTTATTTGTTGTACAATTCCTCGTATTCTTTGTCGAAAATCAGATTAAATTCATCATTATGTGGACTACAATCTAAGCAAACGTCTTTCCCATCAATATTTGTTGAACTTGTTGGTATTGGTCGTCTGTATTTTTCCCCATTATGAGTCCAAAATTTATTTGCATATCTTTGAATATATAATTTTTGAACATCTTCAATAATGCGTTTGCACTCGTAGCATGGTTTTTTCCAAGGTAATTCGTTTTCTAATTCCATTTTTTAATCCTTTATTAATTTTGAAAAACGTCGATCTGCCAATACATTATCGAAAGCTCTTTGAACGTCGTCGATGCTCCTCACAATAAAATAATATCCACCGTAACCATTAACACCTTTGCGGAAGGTTTCTTGCGACTGTGAGAGTTTTCCGCGTTTATTTTTCACCTCTAACCACACACTAACCGGAATTCCAGCAATTAATAGTTCACAGTGGATGTCTGCCATTCCACGATTAGGCGCTGGCCTGAAACCGTCTTTTGTGGGTGTTCCAATGACGTTCATCCTTCGCATGGGAATTCGCATAACTTTGCCCCAATCAAGAATTGCTTTCTGTATATTTGCTTCGCTTTCTTTCATTATTTAGATTAAAAGCATTTGTTTGCTGATTTTTGCTGAAGCATCATATTTTTTGTTTTTGCCTTTAGGATAGTTTTCAACTTGATATTTAAGTGCATTTCGCAATATCTTTCTTTCGACTTTGTTTCCTATAAAATAAACGTAACGATGTTTTGAACTTCTGAATTGCCGTTTAGTAGGGTCGCCTTGATTGTGCCTAGCATGTTTTCCATCACCAGCCAGCATATCTGTTCTTTCTTTTGTTTTTCCTGTATATATCCAATTACTTGCTTGATAAACATAACCAATATGCCCCATTGAACAATCTGCATAAGAAACTATTATTTTTGGAGTTGGCAACATTTTTAATGATTGACTTATCAAAAAGGAAGGCTTCCCCATGTCAATAACGAGTCTATTTAACTCAATAACTTGATCTTTATATTCTACGCCACAAATGCCAACGCATAGGTTAGGTGAAGCAGGAATTCCATAAGATATAACACCCACTAATTGATTTTTTTCACAATACAACCCAAAAGCAAAAGATATAGATGGCATTCTTGAAGAATAGTGTTTTTTCAAAATCCACGGTTTGATAATTTCATAACCGATTGGCATAACTTTCATGTTCATCGCTTTCTTTTAATAAACCCATGTCTGACTAAATCCGGTTGACAATATGCACGAAGGTTCGATCCGCGTTCGTCATAACGAGCGCATTCCCTAAACCATTTACAGCGAACCTTGCACATACTTGTTATGGTAAAGGGTTCGACCCCCCTCGTCTCCACCATAACCTAATCTTTCTTGTCATTAAACTTCAACTTAAATCTAACCACGTCTTCAATTTTAAACAGCTTAATCCCCCGCTTGTTTAATTGTGTGTGTGGTATGTCGTCGTGATACTTCCGAAATTGCGATTCAGTTAACCCCAATTCCAATGCGACTTCCGGCGATTTCATCCATCCGCTAGGAGTATTTCTTGATAAATTTTCCATAATATTTAACTGGTTAAGATGTTTACTTGTTAGACTAATTTTATAGAAATTTTCAAAAACGTCAAGAAAAATTCAAAAAAAGTGAAAAAAAATTCGCCTGTAAACCGTTGGAAAATGCACATCTTTAAAATTAATTTAAAAAAAGTGAAAAAAAATGGGTAAAACACTTGACATGTGTGTGAACAAATATTAACATTTGAGTACAGTATTTATTAACCTAATATATGGAGACAATATGAATATGAATGATGCACTAAGAAAAGAGTTAGAAAAGCAAATCCCCGAAATTGCTGAACAGTATATTTCAAATGTTGAGTCGTTTCTTAATTATCTAAAATATACTTACGGTGATTGTATTTATTGTGAAGAAGAAGCAAAGAACAAAGATGGTTATTACATTTCAGCTAGAGCGCACGAAAGTTCAAAAGAGAAATTCAGAAATTATGAAGGACGCGGAATTTTCGTTAATCTTAATCCACCCGAAGACCCAACAAAAGGTCGTTATTTTTATGGTAAAGAAGAATATAAAAAGCGATGCCAAAATTTTAAATGGATTTTAAATAAAGAAGCACTTATGCCCGAAGCATTGGACTATGCAAAAGACGCGGTTCGTAAGTGGGAAATGAAGATCATGGATAAACTTGGTGATCTGGAAGAAATCGAAGTCCCATATTATAAAGGAAATTACTATGTTATTTCTGGCAAAAGAAACGGTCAGGATGTTTCAATCAATCAGCAAATGATCGTTAATTATCGATATGAAACTCACGCTGTTTTCAATCAATTCCCTGCCAGAATTTATGTTGACGGGAAGTCAATGTCAGAAAGTGCGTACAAAAAACATTTTAATAACTAACTAACCCGCCCCCTTCGGGGGGCACAACCAAAGGAGCAATATGAAAAAGCGAAGATACCGAAGCAGAACAGTAACAGAAACCGAAATTTTAAGACAGCAATTACGTTTCAATGATCGTTATCAATTATCTAGAAAAAGGGATCAGCATCATGCCCTTAAAGAAGAAATGAAGGACATGATTAATTCTTTCAAGAATATGAAATTAAAACTAAGGCAAGACACTGCATTAGAAATGCTTTCTGAAATTGAAAGAAGATTTGAAGCACATTACTACCGTTGTGAACCACCCAAAGCTAGAAAAATTAAATCTTAACCAACCCGCCCCCTTCGGGGGGCATAACTAAAGGTGCAAACATGAGAAAAGCATTTCCAGTAGATCAAGCAACGCATAAAGACGTTATTGACCACTTAAATTATCTTGAATTGAAAGGACACGGAAAGCCTTCGATCACATCATGGATCAAGTCGGCGTGTCTGGAAAAGATAAGGCGTGAGAAAAATCAATTCATGCCTTCAAGTGAGGATATATTATGAGGAATATAAAACTTACTGAAACAGAGTGGAAGTATATCAATGATGCTCTAGGTTTTGGGACTATAAGTTTATGTGATTCATGGGAAATTGATGGAGTAAAATTTTCACATAAAGAATTTGATCGCAGACTAAAAATTCTCCAACGTGCAGATTATAAAATTGCTACTGCTAAAAAGGATAAATCCTAGTAACTCCAAACGGCGCTTCCACCGAAACCGTAATCTTCCGGTAGTAAGTGGCGAGCGTCCAAATGCAAAAAGCGTTTTTTTCTATCCTTGAACTTCCCGCCTAAAGCAACGCCTAGTCCCGAAAATCCAATAACACGCGCACGGTCGATCAAATTAAGTACGTCAGGCGATCCCAAATGCCCCACAAGGACATCAACCGCTACAGCCTGTACATGTACCCCCCCTAACTTATTCTTTTTCGGTGAGATAGATATATCGTAATCTAAGCAACGTGCGCCGGAACTCACCGGTAAAGCAAATGTTGCCAGACGTAGTTCTTCCAGCATCTTCATCATGTCGCCGTTCATGTCAGGGTCTTTTCTTTCACAGTTTGGATTGTTGCATCTGCACATCATTTCTGCCACAGAAAAATGAGGAGTGATTAAACCAGCGCCCATAAGTATTCCTATAGATAAATATTTATTAAATTCACGCCGAGTATATAAACGCACTTGTCTACTCGACTAAATTTTAACCAAAATAATTGCGACGACTATAAACATAATCGCAACCAGCAAAAAAATAATCCCGAAAGCTGATTCAGGATTTGTTTTTTTCTTCAATGCTTTTAGCCAACATTGAAACTATTTTGTCGTCAACGGTATTTGAACTGCGACGGCTCAAATATTTTAAAATCTCTAATGTTGTTGCCATAATGACGCGTTCAGTAAAGAAAGCAGTCACCATTGTTGAAATGGTAGTTTTTAACACCGGTAAAATAAAAGGCATTTTCTTTTCTCCTTAATGTGCGGTTACTCGACCAACGTGAACCCTAACGTCGGTCAATGTTTCATTCATTTTATCTAGTTGAGTCTCAAATTTTTCTTCTGCCATGTGAAGATGTTGGATGTGAATAATATTTTGCTGTACCTGTTCATCGAGATCTAGAACGGTATTGAATAACCAGCTAACAATTCCAATCATAATGAAACCAAGCGCGGGAAGTAGCATTTTGAAAATTTGATGTTCAAATACACGCTGTGCGCCATTTCCGTTATCTTCTAAAACTGGTCTACTTTTTCTAAGCGCCATTTAATCCCTACATTCAATATTTTTTACACCGTCCACGCATTGCCAATAAGGTCTTGTAATAGTTCGATTAGCCCTTAATGTACCTCTATATGGCCTTTCGTCAATCCAATAACCCTGACTCGATGGCGGAGTCGGTGAACACGCACCCGCTGTCAGTAATATAATAATTAAAAATAATCTCATTTGTGGTGTTGCGCATGTGTATTAAACCAATACGAAATTGCTTCCTTTTGTGATCCTATAAAAAGTCCAACTAACGCACTTGCTAAATCTCTAGCCTGATCTGGTATTTCTTCAAAAAATAAAAGATAAAGTAGCACTAAAAATAAACAAAAATGCATCGCAGTTATTAAGAACCGCGCCCCGAAATGAAGTAATCTCCGACGTTCTTCATTGTCAACCGGATCGTCTGGTATAAGTGCATCTAGTGCTTCTTCTTTTAAATTCTTCTTTTCTGCCATTCATTCTAAGGCTTTGGATGATCAGATTTAACTTTAGCGATTGCGTCCTTCCAAGTAGTTGTGCCATTTAATTGATCCCAATACTGCATATCCAGCTGGTCGCCGATTGAAGGATATAGCCGGTCGCGCTGATATTGCTTTTTTTCAAAGTCATCCTGTAGCGATTTTTGTTCTGTTTCAATTTCGGAATCAGTAGGTTGTTCTCTCTCATCTTCCCAGATTATAGAACCTTCATTTATTGCAAATTTAGCGTTGGGAATTAAACTTAAAATTGCAGTAGCTTTATTAATCATTTTATTTTACCTCCATTATTCTTATACGCGCAGAATCATTACCGTTTGCTGAAACAGTCCCAGTTCCACCGTTTCGATTAATTTCAACTCTAACTTTTACAGTTGTTCCAGCAGATTTTGCATGGACAATTTTTTCATGAAAAGGTTCAAACTGATCCTTCCAGTCAGAAGCATTGTGTCTTAATCCGAACCCTGATGATTCCGAAACTGCCGTTGACGATGAAAAATCATCGTCAGACCATGAAACTTTTACTTTTGAATTTGAATTTATGGTTGTATATTGAAAGTGACCATCAACATAAAGCGTTGACCCTGCTTCTTTAATTGTATATTCAATCTCACAAGCTGTAACATAACCACTGGTTGTATCGTTACTTGAAGTGTATGTATCTTGTTCAATATTTATTACATTACCGGCGGGATAATTTGATAAAGAATGATTTGTTGAATTTATTTTTAAATTTGCCATTATCCCCCCTATGCGTCGTTTATTACTTCATAACTCATGAACAGATCAAGGTCACTTGCTGCGCTTGCTCCGCCTTTTAAAATGTCGCCTTCCATTAAATAAATTGGTTTGTCGATCACCACTAATATGTCGTCAGCCGGTACGTTGACAGTCTTGGCGAGATATATTGCGGTTGCGAGTGCTGTCCCTGTTACGCCTGTAACCGTTGTTCCAACGCCGTCAATATATAAGTTTAATGTCGCGTCATTTGTGCCGTCAACATTAGCGCATATTATTGAATTCACTTTCACAAGTACGTCAGCACTCACGGTCAACAATGTAGATGTTGTTGTTGCCGATAAATTCCAACTTGCGTTCCCGCCGTATATGCTGGTGACGTTTACAATGTTTGGATTTGCCATTTTTTACCTTTCTTTTGATTAAATTTAAGTTACGAACCAAATACAATGCTCATGGCAATCATCTTGCCTGTAGATGAAATCGCAACCCATGCGCTCCCATCATAAACTTTAATAACTCCATTTGTTGAGTCGTACCAGAGTTTGCCGGTGACGGCCTGACTTGGAGCGCTTCCACCGATATTGCTGGCCTGAACCTCGCCTAATAGGGTGTTCAAGTCAGCGCGGAAATTAGCTCCGGTGTCGTTTGCCAGTGCGTAGTCATGAGTGTTTGCCATTATCCATTCCCTTTCGATAAGTAGTTAAAATTTCGTGTTATTCCTGCACCGCCTGAATCATAAAAATTAACAACAAAGCCGGTTGCTGTTTGAGTCGGTATTTGAAAATAATCTCCGCTGGTCATATTCGTCGGCGTAACCGTCAGAGTCGGAACGCTGTGAAACGGTTCGTCATAAGTGATACTTGAAGCAGTCTTGGAATATCCCCCAAGTATTTTGCTTGTCATATCCACAAGTAGACTTAGTGCAGTGACGCGGAATTGTTCAGAAGCGTTGTCATTTGCAAAATCCACTTTAAGCTGTAAACCCCGCGCCCTTACGTCTGCAATTAAGAACTTCTTATAGTCCGTCCATGTTGCCGATCCGCTGGCGGGATCATCCTCAGTTGTGCGAATATACGTTGTTATTCCTGCAAGGTCTGCAATTTCATCAATAGACGCAAGTGAGTCCACAAGACCCTTACTATCCCAATAATTTGAAGTATCAGAAACGCCAGACGTAAAATTCTTTTTTGTGTATATACGCATCTTGAAAACTTGACCCATATCTTTTGCATCTGCTACATAATTACCGGACGTGGCGACTCCTCCCATTTCGTCAATCTTAATCCAGCCGTCAATCTCTCCTGCAATGTCGTCCCAATTTGTTGATCCTGCAAATTTGAGAACTTTTGAACCGTCGTTATCGGCAACAATTAAATTTGTTTTTGTTCCGGAAAATGCAGGATGATAATTTATAGTCTCAATCGTGTTAGTCCAGTAAACAGTACCTAATCCTGACTCAACAAAACTGACTGACTCTCCACCGTCTGATCCAATCCATTTTGCAACATAGTTTCCCTCAACTAATGGCAACAAAACTGACGTTGTTGTACTTGCAACTTCTGCGAGGACTTCGGCTTCTTCCCATGAAGTTGATCCAACTTGTAAATTGCGAATTTGTATTTTTCCGCCGGTTTGGATGTCTATATCGTCCGGAGTGTCCCACGAAATTTGTGCCTGACCTTCTAAGATGTTTACCTCAAATCCTGTGACAGCGGGAGCTTGAAGACCAACACCGGAAACAAGCTGATTTGAAAGCGTAGTCCAGTCTGAAATATTACCAACGGCATTTTTTGCACGTACCCTGAAATCAAAAGTTCCTTTTTCAAAGTCATTTATAATATGCGGACTTGACGCCGTTGCTCCTGCATCGACCCATGTTGGCGATGATATTGTGTTACCGTCCTTGTCCTTAACTTTCCTGAACTGAACCTCATTTGCAACGGTGAACGTATCAGTTGAATTCGTCCAATTTACGGTTACTTTAAGCCGTGTCCCTCCGGAAGCAATCGAAGTATAAATCGACTCCTCAACATTCACCGAAGTCGGTGCAGTTACACTTGTAACGTCTGGAAGATTTGTGTCTGATGCACTAGCTGGCGGAGCAACATAATCCCACGCATATATTGAGTCTGAATGCTCAACCGCCGATATTGAGCACGTACCATCCAAGTTCAGCGAAATGCTTCTAATGCGAAACTCTTTTGCAGTCCATCCAGCCGTTGAATGCGTCAGGGTGACAACATCTCCCACAACTAAGTCCATTGCTTCAGACGTACATCTAAAGCTAACCTTGAGCGCGTCACGGCTTCTAAGGCACGATTGTTTTGCAAGGTATCTCGCTTGGTTGTAATCAGTAACGCCATTTAAATTGATCGTCTTGCGAAGCGGTATATTTTTATCAGCGGTTAGATATGCAGTATATAAATCACCAGTATCACCGTCACCGTCTTCGTCACGGTTTTTGTCAGGCCATGAAACCTCATCCTTTTTCCATTCCTTGTCAGGATTTACAAAAGTTGCAGTGACTTGGTTTGATCTCTCATTCTTATTATTTGCAATTATGTTAATTCCACCGATAACGTGCTTTTCCTCAAATGCAAATTCGCCTGAACCTGTATAAGTGTCATCAATTTTCATTGTGTACTTGCCGTCGATCCAGTGCAGACGACCGTTACACGTTGCCAGTATTTGTTTAATGTTTGAAAGCAAACTTCCTCTTGAATCAAGAATAATATTTGATTGATGCCGTGTTATTGAATTATTCACCTGATCACAAATTCCCGCAGCTGTAGTAAACGACGTTGCATCAATTAAACTTGCATTGAGTCCGCAACCGTAACGTGTGTTTGTTAAATAATCGTATAGTTGCCACGCTGGATTTTTGGCGCTCACTGATGACCCGCTACTATCTACCAAAGCCTTGCCAGTCATTTCAAACTGTACCTTGGGCAATCCACTCTCGAAAAAAGGTTCATCTTCTGTTTGTTCCGCTCCTGTTCCTCGTTTTAGTGCATCAAATACAAATGTTAAAACTTCAGTTGCAATGCCTTTGCATAAATGATTTGCCGTCCACCTTGAACCAAGTGAAATTCCCGATCCGCTTCCTAATCCTGTATCGTTTCCGGTAAAACTTGTCTGGTCAATGTGTCTCAATGATGAGTCAGAATTGTAAAATTTACTTGAAGCATAGGCGACGTTATCCATGTATGTTGTCCATGCTTGCTGTTCACCTTCTGCGAGTGCATACACGCGATAAAGTAAATTATTATCTGACGATGTTTCTTGATAAATTAATATTCCGCCAGTCCTGCGAGTGCCGTATATAATCGGCAAGCCAATATCTGTTCCTTGTCTTGCATCTAGCCAACGTCCGACATCTTCAATGCCGTTATTTTCTGGAGTCTCAAAAGTTTCTGTTGAAGGATTTGCAACCGAAGTTTCTAATCCTCCGCCTTGTGTTGCCCCTCCAACAATTGTTTGATTCCATACAACCTCAGCTCCGGTTGTAATATCACCTAATGTACCGCCGGGATCGATGTCTGGCAAATCGACGCCGGTAGCATCTTCAAATTGATCTTTAAGCCAACTCATCTGACATAATAATCTGAAGAGGTTTGAAGCCAAGGAGCAGGAATAATCTCTGCGGTCAATATTCCCTCAACTACATTACCCCAATAAAGACGTTTACCTGCTTGTGCAGTAAACTCAAATGCCTTGTCACCATTAAAAAAATGTTGCTGTGATGAGTCATTCGTTCGTCGTCCTTCAATTCTTTGGAAATCAGACCAATGATTTGCTACTGCAAAATTAATCACTGAATCACCCTGACGATCAGTTATTGACATGCCCTCAATATAGCCAGCATAAATTTGAAATGTTCCGCTAGTCACAACACTGTCGTCAGTGTCTAAAATTGCTCGTTTAATTGTGACGTTTCTGTTTAGATGTCCATTGGTTAATACATCAGATAAAATAGTTTGCGTAGCTGAAGAAACTGCAATGTCTATCGAGCCGATATTAATTGATGCGTTTTCTGTAACTGCACCAATCCCACGAAGGAAACCATTAGGAACATAAGTGTCTGAACCGTCAACAATATTGACTGCATAATCGGTGTATTTATAAGTTGTGTTTAACTCCAATTTAACCAAGTGCGCCATTGTGAATTTGCCTGACGCAAGCTTTGTTTTTACAGCGGATGATAAACTTCTAGGCATTACAAAACTTCCTCAAAATCAACGTCATAAGCAAACAATCCGGTTGTGCCTGTGGCGAATTCCTGAACCCCGCCAGTAAGTGCAACCGTAAACGGTATATTTTCAGCAACCACGGCTTCATCATTCGCTGGACTTGCTACCAGTGCCGGTTCGATTGCAAGTGTTGCCTGACCTGATCCATTCGACTGAATATCGGAAGTGATCATATAAACTTTGTCATTTCCCGCCAGCTTCACGAAATCCCCCGCTTTAAATACAACCGTGTCTGCATTCCATCCATCTGTAACAACCGATCTTCCAGTCTGTGATGCTCCATTAACCAGCGGTGTGCCGGTAGGCGTTCCAAGTCCTGATTTAATTACTGGCAAGGTCAGACTGAATGATTCAAAACGTCCGCGCTGTGACATAACGAACGCATAAATCGGTTGAAATTGCGCTCTTGTCATTGGTGCAAATGAAGCAGTCATTCTCCAATATTGTCCGCCGATCTGCCTTGCTTGACGCCTTCCGGAAATAGTACGCGAAACGAAAGTCGGCTGAATACTCTGAACATTCAAAGAATTAAATGCTGGACTGCTTGGGAATGTTCCACTCATACAAGCGCCCTTCTGCCTTGCTGGTGCATGGCTTTATTTATCATTGAAACAATCAAACCGCGCCTTGCCATTAGTAGCTGGTCAAAGCCTTGAGCATCGTTTGTCTGAATATTGAAAGTTACGTTAGTTCCACCCATTGCATTGTTAGGCGTTATCGTTCCTGTTTGACCGGGTGTGAATATTTCTGCACCTTTCTCACCGACCAAGAACGGTTTACCCTTCGTTACTGTACCGCCCATTTCCCTTGCTGGCGGTTCCATGTTTTTAATTTGATAAGCGCGTGCAGCTGCGAACGCATACGACGCTGTTGCTGCTGCATATGACCACGGCGGGGGAAGTGTCGCCAGTGCCTTCGTTGCTGCTAATTGTGCATTTATCAATGCTTCAGTAAATGCCAGCGCCCTCATTGCATCAAAGCCCATGACCCCCTGTTCGTAAAGAATATCGCCGGTTTGTTTTGCGACTGATATGGTTTGCTTTAATCCTTCCCTTCTGAGTCTTTCTTCCGCTTCCTTTTCAGCCTTTAGCTGTTCCATTCTTTCTTTGTGTTGCCTTCGCAATTCTTCCTGAGCTTTTAATTTTGCCTCGCGTGCTTCTTCCTGAAGTCTTTTTTGTTCAGCAATTTTTTCATTTTGCAATCGTAAATTTTCTATTCGCTTCCTCTCCATTTCTGCAAAATCTTCTGAATATTCTTCTTCTAATAAATTAATGGTTTCCTGATGTTCTTTATTCATCATCTGTTGAGCGCCTAAGACTTTTGTTGCACCCATGAACTGCATTTGTGATGCGTGCTTCTGAATTTGTTGTTGTTCTTTAAGTATATTATTCTGGTCTTCTAATTCCTTCTTTACGTCCTTGTGGATGCTAACTGTTTTCTTAGGTATATTTGCTAAATGCTCCTCAATGTTTGCACGCCGTTTAACAAGGTCTGCAATTTCACTTTGAAGACCCGCAAGTTGTGCATGGCGTGCATTAAACGTATTCATGACGACGTTGCTTTCTTCAATCGTCTTCTGCATCGCAAATGCTTCTGCTTGTGCAGATGCTAATTCTTCGTTTACTTTCTCTAGGTCACGATTCAACCGTTCTGCACCACGTCCGTAATTCGCATCTATATCCATCAATTCCATTATATTATCTGTAATCTTCAGAATTGCTGGTGACAGATCAGACATTAAACGAGTCGTTATTGCCCCGAAGGTCTTGGAAAGCCGGTTCATTGCATCGTTGGCGTCTTCGGCTTCGCGGATAAATTTCTCATCTATAATTCCGCCGGTCTTAACTAGCTGGTCGCGTAATCTTGCAAGTCCATCTGCACCATCGGAGAGCATATTGACCATTACATGACCTGACCTTCCAAACAAAGCCATTGCTGATGACATCTTCCGTGCCGGATCATTCATATTCCGGAAGGCGTCTGCAACTTCATTCAGGACTTGTTCGTGGCTCTTGAAATTGCCGGTTTCGTCACGAATCGATATGCCTAAAATCTCAAGTTCACGTTTTGCCAGACCGATCCCCACTTGTGCTTCGCCAAGTTGCTTTGCAAACTTGATGAGGTTGTTGTCCATCGTTTCCAGCGTTTCACCGGATTGCTCTCCTGCAAACCTGAACGTCTGAAGTGCAGTTGTGCTAATTTGAAGCTTTGACGCCATCTTGCCGATGGTATCAGCTGCTTTTAATTGTTGATTTGCAAACCTGATGAATGCACGAGCGCCCATTGCCCCCGCCAATCCAACGAAAGCACCCTTCAATGCAGTAACTCCTTTCTGCATTCCTGAGACGTTTTTATTTACGGACTTAAACGCGGTTGCGGTCTTATCGGTCGCCGTTATCTTTATATTGGTTGATGGACTAGCCATTATTTCATTCGTTCATTTTTAAGGTCGAAATATGCAGACCAGAGATTAATTTCAAGAGTTGAAAGTTCCATTATTTCATCCAGAGATTTATGCAAAATTTCTCCAAGTTGAAAACAGAAATATATGTCTGCATGTTCACTCAAGTTTTTTTTAGAGTCTCATGGTCGTCGGACTCATTCCCCATTTGCGTAACAATTCCAGACACAACATCCGGATCAACCTCGTGCATAAGCGTCGCCATGTGTCCCTCTTGAAAAAGTGCTTTTCCGTCTTTATCAAGTGCCCTTATTACTAACGTCATGCAGAGTGCTTCAGAAGATTTACCATCGCTCACCAGTTTAAAAATCTTTTCTTGAGCCTTAAAATTAATTAAAGGTTTAAAGTAGATTTTAAAAGGTTTGCCTTCTTCCCCCCACTCCGGAACATCCAAATGAAGTAACTCTCCATTCAGACGTTTCCGGAAATGGTTTGATGCTTTTTCTATTGCACTAGGTTCAATATTTTCCATATTTCACCTTAAGCTACTACGGTCAAGGCTCCTGTACCCTGAACAGTTACGGATGAATTAACCATGTCACCCAATGCACCGCTTTGACTTGTCGCTGTCACAATGCCTGTTCCTGCGAAACTCTCAGTCTGTGAAGATGTATTTGGAAAAATCTTAATGTCTACGGTTTCTCCAATTACCAAGTCTGCTTGAACGGCGTTAGATAAGTCATAAAGTACCTCACAGCTTGCAGTCCATGACTTAATTCCAGTTGTGAAAGTCTTGGAAGTATTTCCCATAACTGTAGTCTCGATGCTGTCTGTTGCTTCTTCTATTGACCACGACTTGAGGTTATTCGTAGCAGCTAGAGTGCCCCCAGTGGTTATAGCTTGAAAAACGCCGTCTTGTCCTTTATATGTTGCCATAAGTACCTGTTTTTATTAATTAAATTGCTGATTCTGGATTATTGTCCAAGTTTCGATACTCAACAATATAATTGAGCATCACCGTACCGATAGGCTTAGCGCCTTCGGCATTAAATTCTATTGTTGTTGATGACAAAAAACTGTTGTTTGCCAATGAATTAATAGTTACATCACCCGCCAAAGCCACTTCGACTTCTTTCGATATATCATCCAACGTGTCATCCGGAGTTGTAGCACCGACGACCCCCTGAACGATAACATTTAAGAAACGAGTCATTGGTCTAGGCGACGCGATTTCAGTCACCTCCGATTCTTCGCTAGTTGTGTAAACCAAAAGACAAGGAAGCGAACCATCCTCAACCGGATATACTCGGCTTTGAAATACGTTGCTTCCAGTTGTGCTTAAACCAGTAACATCCGTCGCGATCCGCTCACGAATTGATTGTCGCAAATGTGCCATCTAGACCCTCAAACGAAGCTGAGTTAATCCTTCGTTATCTGGCGAAACCTCGACTATAGAATAACTCACGCCTGAGATTGCCAGAGTGTCACCATGCACCACGTTCGGAACGTCGGAAGTCCTCACGACTGCAACCGGCTGAGAAGACTGAACTGTAGCTTCTCCCGCTGTTTCCTCAAAGTATTCTCTTTTGAGCATAGCCGTGATTGTACTGGCGCTTGATGCGCTTGTGTCTGTAAAGGTTGAGGACACGCCCCAATCTTCGAGTAACTCCAAGCGCATTGCATCGTCTTCGACTGCCATGATTTATTTCTTACGCTTCGTCGGCGCTTCCACGTTAGAAGACGCTAGTCCGACTGAACGGTTAGTATCTTCGGGAGTAGCTTTGCCTGTTTCAATTAAACGCGATGCTTCCCCTGAGTCCATGAGAACGGTTGTACCTTTCTCAAAAGATCGACCCTCAAAGTCAACATTTTCTAAGATTTTAATTTTCATGACTTTGCCTTTTTTGATGGTTTTTTATCATGGGAAGAACCGGAATGTTTTTCGGCTTTTCCCATAACAATAAGTTCATGCGCGATATGATCTTCGACATCGATAGACGCCCCCGCTTCCACGTGAGCGCCTTTAATACCGCAAGATTGCTTAATCTTGATCTTCATTTTACGTTGTGTAATCCAAGCAAGCTGCGAAGGACTGAGCATGTCTTACAGCAAGATCAATCTCACTGAAAACTATGATCTGCACCGTCCCATCCGTACTTGAAGAATATGGATCGACAAGGATGTCTGGTGATGCGTTCCACGAAGCGAGTATAAGCTGTGACCAGTCGCCGTACACCATTGCAGAGCAAGACCCTGAAGTTGAACCCTTAGTCAAGTCACTTGGAACGTCAGTTGTGAAACGAATTGGATAACCATAAAGATTGTCCCACGGTGCATTCAGTATCATCACTGAATCAGTGGAAGAAACCCTTGCAGTGTTAGCCATTTTTGATTTCACTTTAGGATTAGTTACAAATCCACAAGTTGCCTCATTAAGATTGGCGTTATCCACTTCAACTTCCTTCACAAGACCGGTAACGGAAGCCCATGTAGGCGCACCGCCATTTGTTCCGATTGCGATTGAACCAATTCCAGACGTTTTTGTCACACCAGTTGGTTCATTGGAAGCATCTCCCTCAATAGCAACGTCCTGTATCTTGGAAGCAATTGCATTCACAAGATCATCGCGAACGATTTGCTCAATCGAAGGATCACTCTCCAAGAGCAATAATCTGCTTACCGATGACCTGGCGCCAAGAGTCTTCGCGGAAAGTGAGATTTGTGCAGTTGTCGCAGTCTGATCCGCAACCGCTCCGGACTCTGCCACAAAAGCTGCAGCTGCACCGGCGGAGACTTTCGGTATGGTTACCTTAGTGGTCAGGCCACTCATAGTCCTCATTCCAAGATCTGCCAAGACCATCTTCGCGCGTAATGCACCGATCCACTCTGAACCTAGTTGATGAGTAGGTGCGAAATAACCGCCTGACGCATCTGTACCGACTGTTAATTCACGCTTTGCCGTATACATATCACCGCGCCACGCATAGTCAGGAACATAGAAACCTTGTGGTTGTCTTCCGGACTTGTGAGCCATCTCTTGACTCATTTCTGCTTCAAATCCTGCACCAGCCCAGTCACCGCGTGAAGCTGCATTTAACGCCCTCAAGAATGAATAGCGTTGCTGTTCCTTCGGCTTGATGTCCACTGGATCATCGACTGAAGATAAAGGTTTGGACTCAATTTTGTTGAGCATCTTTTCGCGGAACTCGAATAATCCTGTTCCGTTGTGTATGCACTCATCTGCGAAGTCTCGCAAGTTGTGGCGAACTCCTAACGCTTGCATTTCCTTAACTTCTTTTGCGCGTTCGGCGAGTGCTTCCTGCCTGATTTTGTCGGCGTCAATGCTTGGCGCTTCTTCGACAATTTTTGCTGTTTCTTCCATTTTTTCTTCCTTAATAGTTGGTTGATTAATTTCGGCACGACCTATACCAATATCCCCCCTATCGGCTGGAATACTAACCAGACTTACCTCTAACGGAGACCAATTTGCTCGATATATGTCATAGCCGTCGCGTTGTTCTTCAGTTTTTTCTAAATTTGTAACCTGATACCCAACGCTAATATTAGTCCTTATCTTGTCATTTACATCCTGCAAAATTTCCGATGCTAAATCACTTCTTCCGAAGCGCACGCCAGCGCGGGACTTCCGCTCTGTTTCATCAATTCTAGCCGATTCAATAACTCCGATCTGGACTGTTGGATCGTGATCTAATAAAAGTGGAGCGCGACCCGATTCAAAAAAAGATAAATCAATGTCTTCGCTCCGATGGCTTAATACTTCCCACCCGAAAGACCGCAAAACAGGCTCTTCAGACGCGAAGGATAAAGAGACACGTCTTCCTTCATCTTCCTCGCCTTCGGCTCTTTCAAATTCAAGAGCAAAAGTGCGGGTTTCTAAATCTTCAAATTTTTTCCGTTCTTCATTCGTCATCGTTTCCATTTTCGTTAACCTCCGGTTGTGCTGGTGCTTTTTGCCCCAATGGTTGAATGTTAATTTTAAGGCCAAATCGTTCAGCCATTTCCAAGTCACTTTGTAATGTCGAAAATACTTCTTCCACGTCACGTCCGCTGACTGCTTGAGCAACGTCTGTAAACGTAATAAAACCATTCTGTAGCGCGTTTATATTTGCCTGAACCTCACGTTGCGGATCGACCCATTGATACCCTCTAGGGCGAAATAGAGCATTATTTGCGAACTTATTATAACGCTCCATAGGGAAGGGAATTGCTCCCGCTGTCATACCAAGATTTAACCACTCACGAAATACTGGCAGTGCAAAATGATCAATCAGGAATTGCTGGTGCATTCTGTAATTATCACGGCTTTCAATAGTACCGGATCGAATCGAAGAATAAGAAACGCTTTCAAGGTTTGAACTTAAAGTCACATAATCTAGTCCAAGACCGGTTGCGATGGATCGAAGTATTGATTTATGAAATTCGCCATAACCTGAATTTGGGTGATCTGTATCAATGCCCTTCATTGTGGTTCCAGCTGGAAGTTGCATAATCGACCCTGCTTCCGCCAACATAACCGGAGCTTCTTCTTCAAATGAATCGCCAGCATATCCAGTACCGTCCTGAGTCTCTAAGACCAGCGGTTTTGATGCACTTAATCTTGATGCGACCAACTCTGCTTCGGCATATCCGTTAAGCATGTGTATCTTGTCCATTACTGAATGAAAGGCTGAAACTCCGCGAGTTTGTTGCGCCCTATCCGGTCGATAGATATGTAATAAGTCCGATGCTGGGACACGAACCCTGCCAGCTGTTTTCCCGATGTCATCGTAAGGATGTGCGCCGTCAAATAAGTGATAAGCAATCGGTCTGTTCATGGTATTCAACTCGACCCCCATGACAATGCGGTTGCCGTTCTTCAAGGTTGTGTTATATTCCTCATCCAAATAATCCGGCTCAAGAAATTGCAGGGAATATCCGAACTTATTGTCGGCATTTCTAACGTGCTTAACTAAGACCTCGCCGTCGCGGATTAGACCTTCAATAACTAATTGCTGACAATCGATGAAACTGTGACGCTGTGATACCTCGACAATTCCTTTCTGACAAAATTCCTTCCATAGAGTTTCTACAATGTCATTTCCCGAAATATCCAGCGCCCCTTTTGGATTTGTGCTAGTTGGTAAATTCCTTGCCCGAACCTGAAGACGAAGACCCTTGTCGCCGACTACTTGTGTCCTGTATATCTGCAAAGCCTTCGTTGCAATAGGTTCGTTTCTGGTAAGTTGCCGAACACGATCCCTCATCTTCCGGAGTGCTGGTCTTATTTCCTTATCTGCACTTGTGGAGCTGCCAAGGAAATTTGCAAATAATCTTGATGAAGACGCGCCGGTGTAATTTCTACGATAGGGAATTCGCCGACGCTGTTCAGCCTTTCCCCATGAAGCAGGATTGTACCAAGCCATATTAAAACCTTACCAAAATGTTTTGTCCGGTACGTCTTCCGGATTTCGCACGATCAACCATTCTTTCGCGATCATACTTTGCACGATAAAAGTTGAGTTGTGCGCTTACTTCTTCCATTGAACGTAATGTATTTGATCTATCTGATACTGAATATGCAGTTGTTAATTTTTGTGCTAATTCTTCCAGAGTTGCTTCTAGATAATCGACCATCTTAGCTGAGTGACTCCGCTGGTCAGCGCTTGAAGTTGCTAAATTATCTTTAAGCTCAAATTTGCCTGAATCAAGTGCTATACGCTCGGAGTCCGAACTTCGCGTGATATACATATTCCAAGCATATACGCCAACCGTTCGGGAAGAAGTTGTGGAGCTGGCTACCTCGATAATGTAATCGGTTCCGGACTCCGAAGCCGTTATTGAAAAAGTTGTTGAGCCAGTCCCAAGTAGTCTTGCGTTATAACTCAGCGCATAGGAACTCGGTGCATAGTCAGTCCCTAAATCGGTGCGCTTCCAAAGCCACCGGTCGCCAATAACAAGTATCTCAGGCTCAGTTGTTGGATAATTGGTCGAATCAAATAAATCTGCCATTTTTTACCATTGTGTTATGAAATTTCTTTGAAACTTTCGTTGTTTGTGTTCCGGCGTTTTCTCGCGTACTGTATCTAGTCGCTTTTGTATCATATTAAAATTTGCATTTAAGCTGCGGAAACAAGCGAGATTGTAGACCATTAAATCCAGCGCTTCGTTTCGTGGTCTTAAACGCTTAAACTCCATTTTTGGAATTCCCTTCACATAACGCTTAACAAGTTTTTCAGCCGTCAGTTGCAGAAAGAATTCTTCATCCAAAAAGTCAGGAAAGTGAATATATCCTGAAGCGTTGTCATCTTCTATTTTCAGCCTTGCCAGTATTTGAGTTTTGAGAGTATCGACGCCGATTGGAAAGACGTTGCACTTTGCTGAATTATTTGAAGACGGACGTCCCACCTCCGCCCTCGCTATCCCGCCAACGCCCTTAATTGCTCTTATTCCTGATGACCCATTTTTCAAACAGAAATTATAGACCGCACCGGTTTCATACCCGCTGTCAATAAATGTTCTTGCAATTCTCAAATCCTTTCCGGAAGGGTGCGGGAAACTTTGTCGCAAATAGTTTTCCAAGTCATCCCACAACGATTGATTAGTGGGACTACCGTAGAATATTTCCATTGAAACAATAAACGTCTGGTCTTTTGAGTAACCGCACACCAGACATTCCAAACGGTCTGCTTGAACGTCCACCGAAGCACATAAAACACCGATGGACGAATCGGGGATTGTTTCAGGATAAGGTTTCGCACGAACCATAATTTCATTAGTTGAAATTTCATCGCCTTCCACGTCTTCCCAACTTTCCGCAAGCACTGTATTAACGAAAACTCGGAGCGCACTTTGTCCGGCATTTTTTGACTGAAGAAATAATGAAGCGAACTCATGCAAATCAGAAAAAGGGCTATAAAGACCGTTAAGATGAAAGCCAGCAATTCCATTAAACGGTGCAGTCGCGATCCATTCGCCTGTTTTGATTGCTTGCTTTCGTTGTACGTCTGACCAGCTGGCATCACATACCTTGCAATGATAAGTTGCAGTTTCCGGTTTATCTTTTTCCCACCTAACTTGTGACCAGTTTAAAGTTTGTGCTTCTCCGCAATCATGGCACTTTAAATTATAATATCTCTGGTCACTATCCTCGAACGCTGATTCGATCCTGCTTTCGCCCTTGATTGTTGGAGTCGAAAACATTGCAATTTTACGGTTGAAGAAATTTTGCGTTCTCCGCATTGCCAAAGTACAAGGATCGCCCTCGCTTCCCGCGCTTTCAGGATAGCGGTCAACCTCATCCATAAGGAGTAATCGAATTGGTCTGCTTGCTAATGAAACTGGACTATTCGACCCCGCTATCGATATTCTTGCTCCATTCTTAAAAGTCTTAAAAAGAATCGTATTGTCGCCATCCTTCATTTTTGGATCGCCAATCAAACTCCGAAAAGCGGGCGTTCCTGCAATCATTGGCGCTAGTCTGTCAACACTCCACGCTCTAGCCATCTCCAAGCTGGGTTGCAAAACAAGCACGGGACAGGCGTCATGTTGACAAAAGTAACCACAAATATTATTTAAAATTTCAGTCTTCCCCACTTGGCTCGCTGTCATACAGACTATGCGTTCCACCTTCGGATCGCTGAAAGTGTCCATGATTCCTTTCTGAAACTGAGCGCGTTCTGTTTTCCATCTTCCTGCAAACGGTGATGACTCACGCGTCAGCATTCGCTCAGAGTCAGCCCATTGCGATACTGTCAGCTTCGGCGGTAGCTTCGTCAGTATCTTGATCAAATCCTCCCCTAATGAGGGTTGACCGGAGATCGACAAGCGTTTCGCGGATTGCTCCTTCAATAATTTCTTTGACAACATTTGCGTTTGTTTCTGTAGCGACAATTCCGGCAATCGTGTTTGGTATCGTTAAAAGACTTGCTTTCGTGCTATGGAATGCGATGCCAAGCTGCTTCATAACTTCATCACGGCTTAACAAAGTGCCTTCCAGAATTTCACGTTCGCGCTTTGACTTCAACGCGTCTTCTTTCATTTTCTTTGCACGCCACTCTGCGAAATTGACAACCGTTCCCTTTTCTAAGTCGTCGCCGTCTTCTATCTGGTAAAGGCCATTTTTCAGTTTCTTAATGCCTGAATTCTCTTGCTTTAGCTGGCGATACAAGTGTCGCTCTGTTACTCCAAGATCATCCGATAATTCTTTGTGCGTTCCTGCAAATACGGTCATGACCTTAACTTGCTGATATGTTTAGAAAATAATCGCACCGCACTACC
>VTLG01016626.1_pt1 | contig 22447 bp, 33 predicted proteins | sample 4694571 | NCBI WGS metagenome assembly VTLG01 (sample SAMN12604809, study PRJNA352737) | marine metagenome | biome: ENVO:00000447; feature: ENVO:00000209|ENVO:00000569|ENVO:01000036; material: ENVO:00002151; isolation source: viral sequences binned using virsorter ...
AAGTGTAGTATGTTATTACAGAAAAAATATGATTAATTGCAAATCTGCATTAGAAGAGCAAGAAATAGCAAAAAGATTAATAGATCGTAAAGGTTTAAATAAATAATGTGTGCAGTTGTAGGTGCATACTCAAAAGATAAAGTTAATTTAGAATTATTCCAAAGAGTAATAGTACAATCTATGATTCGAGGCAAACACGCATCTGGCATAGCTTGGAATGACAATGGCAAACTAGCATATCGTGTAATAAGTGAGTCTGCTAATTTTTTAGAGTTTAAAGGCATAGAAACTAATATGATTATAGGTCATGCTAGATATAGCACATCTGATCTAAATTATAATCAACCTATAACATCAAACACAATAGCAATTGTACACAACGGAGTAATATCACAAGAAAATCCAGACACTTGGAAAGCTATATATGGCTATGATTTTAAAACAAGAAATGATAGTGAAATCATATTAAGAAGTTTTGAAAACAAAAAGCACCCACTACATTTAACAGGCTCTATGAGTACTATAATATTAGATTTAACAAATAAACCAACTATGCTTTTTTTTAGAAACGAACAAAGACCTTTATACTATTCTACTGATAATGGCATTTTTGTGGCTAGTACAAAAAACATACTAGAAAGGTCAGGATTTGAACACATTTTAAAAACTGATAGTTGTATCGAGTATAAAATAGATGGCAAATTTAGTAAAAGTTCTATCAGAGAAAGTAATCAAGACTTGCAGTGATCAGATTTTTAAAAGAAACAGATATACAAAGGGCAATATTTAATTCACCTAATGGTGCTAATACAAAGTTTTTACAACAAAGTCATAGTCTATGGTATAGATTTAACAACTATCAATCAAATGCACCATTTGGACTATATGAAAATAATCAACTTGTAAGTGTTATTTTTGCAACTACAAGTGACAAAACAAAATACATAAACTTGTATGAAATTGTAACAATTCAAGGTCAAGAAAAAAAAGGATATGCAACAGAAATATGGTCTAGTTTTGTTGAATTTTGGTATGATGCGGGTATGCATAGATTAAAGCTATCTTGTACACCAAGTTCTGTTACTTGGCACATGAGAAATGGTCTTGTGTTTTGGTCAGTTGATAAACAAGGTAGTTTAAGATCAGATCAACCATTGAAAAGGAGTATAAATGAACAAATAGACTTTAGAGAAAGAGCATTAAATGATCCAAGTATTGCTTTACCAGATAAAAAAGTAAGAATGAAACTGCGAGAGGAAGACGTGGAAACATTACAGTTATCACAAAAAAAAATACTAGAGACATATCAAGCTATTAAAAAAGTTGGCGATTATTGGTTTAGACCACATTTGTATGGATTATCGAAAAACACAAAATAGAACAAAAGCATTTTTAAGATGGTATGCTTGGTCTTTAAACTATAAAGATTGCGACCCACCTATTTGGTTATTAAATTATTTATTTAACAGATATGAACACAATATAGAACAAAAACTATGGATTGCTTGGATATATGGCACAACCTATCATTTACCTACTGCTTGGATAATATGGAATGAATTTCCAGACTTTGAACTAGTAGGATTAGAAAGATTAAAACAATGGAATGATGAAAACTATAAGAGGTTAAGATACCAAACAGATACAAAATACAACAAAGGTTATCTACCACAACAATTTGAAAGTTACAAAGAATGGATAGGCAATAAGCCACAATTAGATAAATTTGCAGAATTAAAAACATTTGATAATGTATGGAATAGTGTTATTAAGAATTTATATAAATTTGGCAGATATTCTACATGGTTTTATTTACAAACATTACATGAATGCGTAGGTCTTGATCTGAAACCATATAATTTGAAACTTGATGATTATGGTGGTAGTAAATCACATAGGAATGGCTTGTGCTATGCACTTGGATTAGATGACTGGGTAAATAAAAAATTAGACAAAACCCAGATTGAACATTTAGAGTTCAAATCGAGACAAATACAGAACACAATAAGAACTAAATACAAACTAAATAGCAACGCATACACTATGGAAACTGCACTTTGTTCTTTTAAAAAAATATTCAGAAGAAAGCAAGGTAGGTATTTAGGTTATTATTTAGATAGACAAGCACAAGAAATATCACAAGTACAAAACGATGGTTGGTATGGTATAGAATGGGGTGTATTTTGGCAAGCAAGATCAGAAACCTTGCACCCATCACTTTACTCAAATATTCAAATTAAGCCACATTTATACAATCAGTTTTTAGATACAGGGAGTTTTAATAGACAATTATGAAATGCGTAGCTATTGGTGGAGTTCCAGCCACAGGGAAAACTACACTTGTTAAAATGATTTATAACAAAATGCATAAAGTTAACTTTGAGTATGGTTTAGTGAAAGGACACTACGATAAAGAAAATAACATAGCATTGCTAGGACTTTACAACCAAAACAATACATTCCTAGGCACTGACAGACTATCTATGGGTGTAAACAAACAATTCTTACAATATATTTCAATGGTACAAAGAAACATTATATTTGAGGGCGACAGACTATTTAGCTTAAATAATTTGATAAAACTTAATGAATTGTATGATTTAAGAATAATAATGCTAGTAAATTCTCCTGAAACTCTTTTGAAAAGACACAAGGATAGGAACGATACACAAACAGACAAGTTTTTAAAAGGTAGAGAAACAAAGATTAAAAACATACAAGAACACTTTGGAGGTATTATAGGTAGAATAGAAACATATACATTAACAAACTTGAAAGAAAGTGAAACATTGAGTAATAATATATATGATTGGTTAAGAACACAAAAAGGACATAATGGCTAGACCTATAAAGAAAGTTGACACACAAGCAGTACAAAAATTAGCACAAATGCATTGTACTTACGAGGAAATCGCAGAGTTTTGTAATGTATCTACAAAAACTTTACAACGGAGTTATGTCCACCTAATAAAAAAGGGTCGTGAGATGGGCAAAATTAGTTTGAGAAGAGCGCAGTTTGAAAAAGCATTAGGTGGTAATGTAGCTATGCAAATATGGTTAGGAAAACAACATCTTGATCAAAGAGATAAAATTGAAAATACCAATTACAATGAGCCATTACCACTAATCATAGAGGGCGATGTCAAAGAGAAAAGGTAATCTTTATGGGAGAGTTGAACATGAGCCTGTTTTTCACAAAACAAATATAGGACGTAATCCTAGTAAAGCTAAAATGAACAAACACAGAAGAAGATCATTTAAGAAATACAGAGGACAAGGAAAGTGAACAAACGATCTAGTTTTTATCCTAATGGCGAATTTATACCATATCAAATGCCACAAGATTTTAGAGCATCAGAGGGTAGAGGTAGCTGTGGTAATTGTGGCTTATATTCAAACAAACATGGATTTTGTGGTGTGTATAGAACTAGAGGTGTTAAAGATACCTATGTTTGTAACAAGTGGCGACAAAGACATTTTAAAAGATAATGGAATTAATAATCTTAGATGATGGTGTATTTTCACTAGTCAAAGTTACAAAGAATATGCTTGATCATCTTAAAATTGTTGCAGATGTAGATTGTTTTAGTCTTTGTGATATTGTTCGACTAGAACTAACAAAGTATTCAGATGTAAATAATCAACATTATATGAAAGATGGAAGTGGCTATTTTTATGGGTGTATTTGTAGATAATATATGGTATTTAATTTAGCATGGCTAAATACAGAGGCAGAACAGTTAGACTTAACAAGATAATGCGAGGCGATGTTAAGAAATTTAAAGTATTTGTAAGAAACAAACGAACAGGCAAAATTAAAAAGGTTAACTTTGGTAGTAAGACAATGTCTATTAAAAAACATATACCAGCTAGAAAAAGATCTTTTATGGCTCGTATGGGTGGTGTTCTTAAAAAAGTTCGTGGACAAAAATCTTTGAGTCCTGCTTATTGGTCGCTAAGGAGTTGGCGATGAAAGTCAGTGAAAACACAAACATACAATTACCTTTAAGAAATTTAATATCTATTATAGGTGCAGTTGCACTTGGAGTATGGGCATACTTTGGTGTTATTGAAAGATTAAATACTATAGAAACAAATGGTAAATTAATGATCGCAGATGTAGAAAAAAATACAGAATTTAGAATCAAATGGCCACGAGGAGAGATGGGTAGTTTGCCAGCAGATAGTGAACAATTTTTATTAATAGAAGATATGATTGTTGATATAGAAAAACTTACAATAAGAGTAGATGATATGATGAACAACAAAGTAAATATAGAAAGACTTATAAAAGATGTAGATAAACTTGCAGAACAAATGGAAATCCTAAAAGATAAAGTAAGACGAAATGGGAGTTATAAAGAATGATAGAATTAGTAGTAGCATTAATCTTAACATTAAATGGCAATATCATAGAACACGTTTATAAAGACAAAATGAGTGAATGCTTAAAATCTAAAAGGGTTGCAGAAAGAGAAGTTAATCCTGAAAGAGTCGTTTTTAGTTGCAAGAAAGTAAAAGCAAAAACAGAAATATATATGGGACAAAAAAAAATATTAAAATTATTAGATTAATATGAACAAAGTAGATGTTATAAAAGTATTAGCAGAAGATAAAACATTTGAGAATGAAACAAAGCATAAAGGCGATAACGATTTAGATGTTAAAATTAAAATACTTAACAAAGAAGTAGATACACTAAAAGCAATAATTAATTTAAAAGAAATAGAGTTAACCTCAAAAGATGATATAATTAAAGAAGTTAAACAAGATAATACTAAACTTGCAAAACAAATAGAAGATTTAGAGAAGGACGCAAAGGATATGTTGTTATATCCGTAATTATGAGTATTAAATATGTTATATTGGATAGTAGTAAAGATAGGCAAATTTGCAAGATCAATTTTTCATTGGTCTTGGAGAGTCCAAATGCATCGAAAAATGAAAAGGAAGAAATAGATGAAATGGATTTTACTATACCAAGTATGCTCATTGGTTAATAATTTTTGTTATCCACCACTAACAGATAGAGAACTTGTTAGCTATTCACAATGCGTAAGTAAAGGTGCAGAAAAAACAATAGAACTTGTAGCTAAAGCACCTAAAGAATTTGACGAACAGAAATATATAGTTAAATATTGGTGTCTAAGTGAAAATAGTATTAACAAAACCCCAACATAAAGTTTCTTCAAGCAATAAAAGGTTTAGAGTATTAGTATCAGGTCGTAGATTTGGTAAAACCTATTTGTGTATTACTGAAATGATGAAGTTTGCTACAAAAGTAGGTAAAACAATATGGTACGTTGCACCTACATTTAAAATGGCTAGGGAAATTGTATGGCTAAAGCTAAAACAAATGTTATCTGATTTTAATTGGATTGAGTCTATAAATGAAACAAATTTATCTATAAGAATAAAAAAAACAGGAAGTATTATATCATTAAAAGGTTGTGAGAACTACGATTCATTGCGTGGTGTAGGATTAGATTTTTTAATACTTGATGAATTTGCAGACATAGATGAAAAGGCTTGGACAGAGGTTTTAAGGGCATCTATTGCAGATACGCAAGGCGACGTTTTAATGTGTGGGTCGCCTAAAGGCTTTGGTAATTGGTCTTACAGAATGTATGAGAAAGGCAAGAGAGATAAGGAGTGGGATAGTTTTCAATTTACTACATTAGAGGGTGGTATGGTATCTAAGGAAGAAATAGAACAAGCAAAACAAGATATTGACATTAGAACATTTAGACAAGAGTTTGAGGGTACATTTGAGAATTATGCTGGTGCTGTCTATTACAATTTTCATGCTGTTGACAATGTTCAAGAAAAAAAGATTGACTGGCAAAAACCATTACACATAGGATTAGACTTTAACGTAGATCCGATGAGTGCCTGTGTTGCACAAATTGATAGAGATAAAATACATTTTGTAGACGAGATAGTTATTTATTCAAGTAATACTGACGAAATGGTACAAGAAATTAGAGACAGGTACGGAACTAAAACTAGAATTTTTGTTTATCCTGACCCAGCTTGCCGTCAAAGAAAAACTTCTGCTGGTGGTAGAACTGATTTAACAATTTTACAAAATGCTGGGTTTAGTGTTAAATGTAAATTAAAACATAGTCCAATTCGAGACAGGGTTAATGCAGTTAATTCAAGACTAAAGTCTGCAGATGGTAAGAGGTACATTTTTATATCGCCATCTTGCAAAATTATGATAAAAGGTTTACAAAGACAAATATACAAAGAAAATACAAATATTCCTGATAAGGAAGAAGGCTATGATCACATGAATGACGCAATTGGATATTTAACAGAAATTGTAAAACCTTTAGTATCAACACCTCGTGATTTTAGACCTCAAAGATGGAACATAAAGCAGAGATAGTATGGCATACTCTAGAGATGAAGCATTAGAATTACACAAAGATTATCAAGAAACAGTTAACAATTGGCAATACTATGTGCGTAGTTACAACGGAGGATATGATTACACACTTGGTCAATATCTGAACAGATATAATTTAGAACTTGATAACGAGTTTAATCAAAGACTAGCTAATACTCCTTGTGATAACCATTGTAAAAATATCATACAAATTTATTCATCTTTTTTATTTAGAGTAAAAGCAAGTAGAGACTTTGGTAATATGCAAGATGAGGCTAGTTTAGAATCATTCTTAAAAGATGCCGATCTTGAGGGTAATAGTTTTACAACAGTTATGAAACAAGCACAAAACTATGCATCAATTTATGGACATTGTTTTTTAATTTTAGATAAGCCACCAATACAAACAAATACAAAAGCAGAAGAACTTGAGCAAGACATAAGACCTTACGTATCAATGGTAACACCAGAAAATGTATTAGATTGGAATTTTGAAAGACAAATAAATGGAAAGTACGAACTAAACTACTTAAAAATAAGAGAAGAAGTAGATAAATCTGGTGGCTCATATATGAGATTATGGTTTCCTGATAGGGTAGATACTATTTATGTAGAGGACATAGGAACAGAGCCAACATTAATAGATACTGCCACTAATCAGATTGGCAAAATACCAGCAGTTATTTTATACAATGCAAAGTCACACAAACGAGGCATTGGTCAATCTGACCTAGTAGATATAGCAGATTTACAAAAAGCAATATACAACGAATATTCAGAGATTGAACAATTGATAAGACTAACAAACCACCCATCATTAGTTAAAACAAATGGCGTCAATGCGAGTGCTGGTGCTGGAGCAGTTATTGAAATGCCAGACGAAATGGAGCCAAATTTAAAACCATATTTGTTGCAACCATCAGGACAAAATTTATCTGCAATAATGGACTCAATTACTAAAAAAGTAGAATCTATAAATAGAATTGCACACACAGGAGCAGTTAGAACAACGAGACAACAAGTTTCATCAGGTATTGCATTACAAACAGAATTTGAATTATTAAATGCTAGACTTTCAGAAAAGGCAGACAATTTGCAATTAGCAGAAGAACAATTATTTAAACTTTATGCAGAGTTTCAAAATACAACATTTGATGGCGAAATAAATTACCCTGATTCATTTAACATTAGAGATTATGCAAGTGATTTAGTTTATTTCCAACAAGCAAAGTCTATGAATATTGGATCACCTACATTTTCTAAAGAAGTTGATAAAGAAATTGCTAGAGCAGTTGTGGATGACGATGAAAAACTATCACAAATTTTTGATGAAATAGATTCAAAAGCAGAAACAGGACAATTTACACAAGACGAGCCTACACAAGAAGATGAAGAAGTTGAAGAAGAAGAAGTTTAATGAATGGCAGACAAAGTACAAGATTTTGCAGAGTACAGAATTAGGCAAATAGAAATTGCTGAGGCAAAATATTACGAATCACTTATAGCAACATTAGATAAAATAGAAAAAGAAGTTGTCAGTCTTGCTGGTAGAACTTTACCAACAGATGATTTAGAAAGATTATATGATCTTAAAATTGCAGTATCTATGCAACCAAAGATTAGAGCAATACTTGAAAAGGAATATTTAGCTTGGTCAGATAGAGTTGTCAGAGAGGGTTTTACAAAACAAGCAAAAAGAATCGAGAGAGCATTTAAAGGTATTGGAAATATACCTAGAGAGTTTCAGCAACTTACCAATGCAGATTTAACACTAATTACAAATTTAAAAAGGCAATCATTTACACAATTTAAAGATGTATCAAATACTTTTACAAGAAGATTAACTGAAAAAATATACCAATCTACTTTAACAAGTGTAGAATTTTCAGAACTCGAGAAAGATTTAAGACAAACTATCAATGGTATATATGCTAGTGCAGATGATAAAGAAGTAAATAAATTAGTTAAAAACATTAAAAAAGATGAAGTTAGAGTTCGTAAACTAGATAAAAGAACTAGGCAAGGTAAAGTTGTAAAGGCAAGGCTAGATAAAAATATACAGACTTTACAATCAAAATTTGCCAGAGATAGGGCTGGAGAGAATATGAAAAGATATGCTGGTCAAATATTAAATGATTCGTTACGAGAGTTTGATGCACAACTTAACCTTGCAAAGTCTAAAGATGCAGGTTTAACTTTCGTTAAATATCAAGGCTCTAATATACCTACTACTAGAGAGTTTTGTAGGCTTGTCAGAACAGGAAAACTTGATATAAGAAGAAATGGACTTTTCACAATTGATGAAGTCAAAAAACTATGGCGACGATCTTGGAAAGGCAAGAAAGCTGGTAATCCTTTGATAGTTCGTGGTGGTTATAATTGTCGGCATCAATGGTCATTCGTCAACAAAGATTGGTATGACGATAACGGCAAACTAATAATATAGGAGAAAACATGTCAGAAGAAACAAAAGCAGTAGAGCAAACTACTGAAAACAAACAAGAAGAAACACCTGTTGTAGAAAAAGCACCAGAGCAAACATTTACACAGGCTCAACTTGATAACATAATTAAATCAAGATTAGAGGCAGAAAAAACTAAACATCAAAGACAACTTGACGAACAAAAGAAAAAAGATGATGAATTGTTAAAAGAAAAGCAATTACAAGATGCTAAAACAAAAGCTGAAATCGAAAAGCTTATGAAAGAAAGAATAGCAGAGAAAGATCAGGAGTTGCTAAATATGAAAAACATGATTAAAAAAGAAAAAATTGACAATTCTGTTATGTCAGTAGCATCTAAAATGAATGCAGTAAATCCTCAACAAATTGTAGAGTTGATGAAAAACAATATTAAATTGTCAGATGATAATCGCATTGAAATACTTGATAAACATAATAATATTAGGTATAACGACAAAGGGGAACTACTTACGATTGAAGAATCAGTAAAAGAGTTTTTAGATACTAACCCACATTTCTCGAAAGGGTCATTGTCTGGTGTAGGGAGCCAGAGTAGTATTGAGGGAAAAACTGTTAAACCTTTTAAAATCAGTGACTTAGATATGAGCAAGGCAGAAGATCGACAGAAGTATGCAGAGTATCGCAGAAAAAGAGATTCAAGTCCTGTTCAAATAAACTTAACAAATAACAAATAATAGGTAAATAAAATGGCAAATGAAACAACATCGTCAACGCTCTCGGAATTATACACAGAGATCGTTGCAGAGGCATTGTTTGTAGCTAGTGAAGTTTCTACAATGAGACCACTTGTAAAAAACTATGCTATCGCAGGTGGTGGAAAGTCAGTTGAAGTTCCGATATACAGTGCAGTAAGTGCATCTGCTGTATCAGAGGCATCTGATTTATCTAACACAGCAATCAATCCAACATCAGTATCAATTACTGCATCAGAAAATGGAATTATGACTACGCTAACGGACATGGCTAGAAATTCTGCTCCAAGAAATGTATCTGCAGATATTGGTAAATTGTTTGGTGAGGCAATTGCAAAAAAAATAGACACAGATTTAACTGCTTTGTTTGATGGATTCTCAACATCTATCGGTGGTGCTGGTCAAGAAGTAACTGTTGATAAGCTTTTCCAAGCATCAGCAACTTTAAGACAAAATGCAGTACCAGCAGGTTACTCTTGTGTTTTAAATCCAAAAGTAGCTTACAATGTTAAAAAAGCATTAACTAATACTTTCGTAAATCCAAATCCAAATGACCTTACAAACGAGGCATTGAGAACAGGATACATCGGAACTATTGGTGGTGCTAGAATCTTTGAAACTTCTAATGTTGATGGCACTACTGATACAGATAGCTGTAAAGGTGGTATGTTCCATCAAGACGCTTTAGGTTTAGCTATGATGCAAGACCTAAAAATCGAAACTCAAAGAGATGCATCGTTAAGAGCAGACGAGATCGTAGCAACTGCAGTATATGGAGTTGGCGAACTACATGATTCTTATGGTGTAGAAATATTAGGTGAGTCAGTAATCAATTAATAACTACTTTTCTATGGCGAGGAAACTCGCCATAGGATATAAGGAGATATTATGGATATAGAATTAACAAATGGTAAAAAAATTATAAAAAGAAGAAAAGAGCAGTACGAGGCAAATATAAATCATTATACTATGAGAGGTTTTAAGCCTGTACAAAAAGAAATTAAAAAAACAACAGACAAAGTTGTTGAATTAAAACCTAAGAGGAAACATGCTAAAAAAACTAAAAAGAAAAATTAAAAAAATTTTTGATTGGATAATGGGTATCAGATAATGGCTAATTATACTGGTGCAAATGTAATCAACGCTGGGGATGTATCAAACTACCAAGCAGACATCTATGACTTTGGTTTTTCATCTACATCTTCAGAAGTAACATTTTTTATTACACAAACAACAAATGATATTTTAAGAGAATTACGTATTCGTTGGTGGCCAGTTTACAAAACAAATGTTTATACAGACATTACTGTTTTAAATACTGCAGAAATGGTTGACACAAAAGTTAATTTAGATCAATTTAAAAGGGCTGGAGCATTTTTATTTTTATATAAATTTTTTTTACCAACAATTACAAAATTTAGACCAGAGGCAGATAAAGATAGATTTGAAAGAATGATTGAGTTTTACAGAAGTGAATTTAATAATGAGTTTCAAGCAATTTTAGAAGATGGTGTAGAGTATGACTCTGATGAAAGTGGAACAATTTCTGTGAACGAAAGAGAATCTTTACATGGTAGTAGAAGATTAACTAGATAATGTTAAGTGCAAGAGTAACTTCTAATTTACCAAACGTCAGAAAACGATTTAATAAATTTTTTAGAAGATTTCCAAAAATTGTTACAATGGGTTTAGAACAAGCTGGTGTACAATTAAAAGAAATTATTCTTGAAAGAACTGACAGAGGTTTAGATTTTAATAAGAGAAGATTTGTACCTTATAGTCCGTCTTATGCAGAAGAAAAAGGTAAAACAGTAGTTAATTTACAAGACACAAATGACATGTTGCAATCTATTGATAGCCAACTAAAAAATAAAAACCAAGTACAACTTTTTTTTAGAGAACAAACACAAGCAAAAAAGGCATTGTTTCATCAAAAAGGATTAGGTAAACTACCTGAAAGAATATTTTTTAAGTTTAATTTAAAAACAGAAAAGCTTATAAGAAGATCGTTTGAACAGTTTATGAAAAAAGAAATTAAAAGGTTAAAGATATGAGCAAGAGAGAAGATATAGCTAGTCATATTGTTACCACAATTTTAGCAATTTCTAGCCCAAGTATAAAGAAATGCACAAGACAACCATTTCCATTGGAAGAACTAGCAGAATCACAATATCCAGCAGTGCTTGTACAAACACAAGAAGAAACTAAAGAAGATCAAGAACTAGGGGATGGTGCTAAAACAAGAGTTGCTACATTAGAATTTTTAATAACAGGATATGTTAAAGGTGTAGAAAGCAATATAGATACTGCAAGAAATAATTTAGCAAGTGCCATTGAAACGCAACTTGAATCTGATATAACAAGAAACAATAAAGCATTAGATACAGAAGTTATAAGTTTAGAAACTGATGCTGGTACACTCTTTCCATACGGTGCTATTAGCATGGTTGTTAGAGTTATTTATGAACATGAAAGTGCAACACCATAGGAGTTAAAATGGCTGATAAGAATTTAGATAAAATTGAAAAAAAATTAGAAAAAATAGAAGACTCAATACAAGACATTAGAGAGTTGATTGAAAAACATAGAGAATACGATGACGATAATGTTGTTGACGATGAAGATGATCAATGGGAAGATGACGAAGATATTGACGAAGAGGAAGAAAGATAGTAAAAAGCGTTATGGCAAAAGATATTAAATTATACAAAGATGGTCATGAAGTAATTATCAATGAAACACAACTTGATAATTTTTTAGAACTTGGCTATAAGCAAGAAGAAAACAAATCAAAACCAAAAAAGGAAAAGGATAACAAATGGCAACACATCACGGAAAAGAAGGAGTCGTAACTGCTGGTGGAACTGGTGTTGGGGAACTAACAGGTTTCACATTAGAGACTACTGGCGATGTTGTAGAAGATACAGCTTTAACAGATGCAACTAAATCATTCGTAGCTGGAAGAACATCATTTTCAGGAACTTTAGAAATGCATTATGATGAAACTGATAGTCCACAACAAACATTAACTGCTGGAAGTTCAATCTCTTTTGTTTTGTTACCAGAGGGAAATAGTTCAGGAGATGAAAGTTTTACTGGCACAGGAATTATAACAGGAATGTCAGTTACTAATGGTATGGACGCAATAATTTCAAGATCAGTTACATTTCAAGGTACAGGAACATTGACAAGAGGTACAGTCTAATAAGACTTTATGAAGTTAATAGATTCTGCTAAATCTCATTTTGAGTCTTTAGGTGTTCAGCACATGGAGATTGAAGAATGGAAAGATGAATCTGGTAATCCAAGTGTTATATATTGGAATCCTATAACCTTATCTGAAAAGAATAAACTTTTTAAAAAGTCAGATAATTTAAATGATGTAAGCATTCTTGCAGACATATTAGTTATGAAAGCTATTGACAAAGATGGCAACAAACTATTTACATTAGAAGATAAATTAGCATTAATGCATAAAGTAGATTCTGATGTATTGTCTAGGATAGCTACTGCAATGGTACAAGCTATCAATCCTGAACAAGTAAAAAAAAACTAAAATCTGAGCCTCAATTAAAGAATTGTTTTATTGTAGCTGATAGGTTAAAAATACCTTTAAGACAAGTTTTACAAATGGAAGAATGGGAGTATAACCATTGGTTAGGCTATCTTTTATTAGAACAAGAAGAACATGAAATGGCTATGAATAAAGCAAGGCACAAATAATGGCACAAAATTTAGTATTAAATATATTAGCACGAGATAAAACAAGACAAGCCTTTAACGGTATTCGTGCTGGACTTTCTAATTTAAGAGCATCTATATTTTCAGTACAATCAGCATTGATAGGTATTGGTGGTGGACTTGTTGTTAGATCATTTGTTAATGTTGGTAGAGAAGTAGAAGAATTAGGAATTAGATTTAATTTTTTATTTGGTAATGTAGAAGAGGGTCAAAAAGCTTTTAAAGGATTAATTGATTTTGCTGGAAAAGTTCCTTTTTCACTAGAAGAAATAGCATCTGCGTCTGGTAATTTAGCAGTTGTTACAGACAATGCAGAAGAGTTACAAAAAGTTTTAAAAATTACTGGTAATGTTGCATCAGTAACAGGATTAGATTTTAGAACAACTGCAGAACAAATACAAAGATCATTTTCATCAGGTATTGGTAGTGCAGATTTATTTAGAGAAAGAGGTGTTAGAGCACTATTAGGATTTAAGGCTGGAGTCGCAGTTACAACAGAAGAAACAATAGAAAGATTTGAAGAATTGTTTGGAGAAAATGGAAGATTTTCTAAAGCAACAGAAGTATTAGCAACAACATTTACTGGTACTTTATCAATGCTTGGCGATAAACTTTTTAAATTTAAACTAGATACAAATGAGGCTGGGTTTTTTGATTTTGTTAAAAATGCTTTAGTTGTTATTAACAGAATGATTGAAGAAAACTCAAAAGCACTATCAAATTTTTCTACTGCAGTTGGTCAAGGAATGGTCAATTTTATAAAACAATTTATTTTAGGTATGGCTGGATTAATAGATTTAATTGCACCTTTGTTTAGAATAATCAACAATGGTCTTGCTGGACTCATAGAAATTGTTAGAGCCTTGCCTCCAGCTATTAGAGAAATGGGTATCATAGGTTTTTTAATGCTTGGTAGAGGTGGCAAAATAGCAGTTGTTGGTATTTTAGCTTTATTAAAACAATTAGGCATCGATTTAGATGAAATTACAAATAAAATTTTTGGTGCTAACGATCAAAGATCTATGGGAATGATGTTTAATAAGGCTAATGAATTTATTAAAAAAATTGATGAAAATATTATTGCATCTAAAAAATCTATGGAAGATTTAATGAAACAAGCTACAAACTTTACGAAAGAGACAGAAAAGACTGGTATAAATTTACAAAAAATTAAAGATAATATTTTAGAGGCATTTAAAAAAGACTTTGAGTCTATAAATACTACAATAGCCAAAATGGCACAAAGTAGCATCAAAGCATTTTCAAGAAGTTTAGCAGAGGCTATTGTTTTAGGTAAAGATTTAAATATGTCTATGAAAGAACTAGCACAAAAAATATTAATAGACATGTTGGCATTTACAATACAAATAGTATTACAAGAGGCTATTAGATTTGCTCTAGCTGGTAAAATATTTAAAAAAAAAGAAGAAGAAAAAAATACAAATAGAGAAATAGGTATTTTAAATAGTATTGACTATGGTATTCATTTGACAAAATTACAAGTTATTAAAGAACAAAATAAAGCATTGAGAGAACAAAAAGAAATCCAACAAAAAAATGCTATATTAACATTTGCATCGTCTTTCTTAGGTGGTTTTGCAAATGGTGGAGCAGTATCAAAAGGTAAGCCAATAGTAGTAGGAGAGCGTGGTGCAGAACTGTTTATTCCAAATAGTTCTGGTCAAATTACACAATCAGCAAGAGGTACAAGTGGTGGACAAACAACAGTTAATTTTAATATTAATACTTTAGACGCAAGTGGCTTTGACGATCTTTTAGTAAGAAACAGAGGAACTATTACACAAATTATTAATAATGCAGTAAATGAAAGAGGGAGTAAAAATATAATATAATGTCTGGTGCTTTTCCAATATCTAATGCAAAATTTGAAACTTTTGGAATAAAGTCTATACAAAATACAATTATATCAAAATCACAATCTGGTAAAAAATTAGCAAGACAAATTGACAATCAAAGGTTTGGATTTACAGCTAGTATTATAACTGCAAAAAGATCAGATGTTTATGGAGAACTTATGGCATTTATTATAAAACAAAGGTCAGGTAAAGAAAACTTTACGATTATTCCACCTGAAATAGAAGATGCTAGAGGTACAGAAACAGGATCAGTATTAGTCAATGGTGTACATGCAGTTGGAGATACAACAATAGCTATGGACGGATTCGCAGGCGATGGTGCAGGCAGATTTAAGACGGGAGACTTTATTAAGTTTGCCTCGCACGATAAAGTATATATGGTTGTTGCAGATGTAACTTCGTCATCAAATGCATCAACAGTTACAATCGAGCCACCACTGATTACTGCACTTGCAGACGATTCAGCAGTAACTTATGACAATGTTCCTTTTACAGTTCATTTAACAAACGACATACAGGAATTTGGAGTTGTCGGTGCAGATAAAGATGGTAATTTATTATACAAATTTGAATTTGATGTAGAAGAAACTCTTTAATGGCAAAATATCTTATAAGGCATTATGTGACTGCGGATTTTTTTGCAGAAAAAGTAGTAGATGAAAGTGAAATAGACACTATTAAAAATGATTTAAAAGCTAATGCTATTCCTAATGGAAGTTTTAGCTTTGTTATGTTAAAAGGAACAGAGAAAACAGTAAGAACAACATACGAAATATATGACGAGAAACTTAACATCGGCAGTAAAGACAGAGTTAGCAACAAATGATATTAGACCAGTACACCTTATCACTATTGGTTTTAGTACTCCTGTTAATCTCACAGATTGTTCATTTCCATTAACTTCATCAGTATCTGGCTCTTCAGTAACTTATAGTGCAAGTGATTTTATATTAGGCATATCTAATCATACTGAAGAAACTGATATAACTAAATCAAGTGTAAGTCTTAGTTTATCAGGTGCAGACCAAACATTTATATCAACTGTTTTAAGTGAAAATGTTGTTAATGATAGTGTAGATATATTTAGAGGTTTTTTAGATGATTCTAATGCATTAATATCTGACCCATTTTTATTATATAGAGGTAAAATAGATAGCTTTGATATTGCAGAAACAGAAAATGATAGCCAAGTCAATTTAAGTATTGTTTCAAATTGGGCTGACTTTGAAAAAAAAAATGGTCGTAAAACAAATAATACATCACAACAAAGATTCTTTAGTGGAGATGTTGGTATGGACTTTGCATCACAAACAGTTCAAGACATCAAATGGGGTAGAGCATAATGGGTCTAAAAAAATTATTTAAAAAAGCAGTCGGTTTTTTTACAAGTGGAAACCCATTAGTAAATTTAGGAATAACATTATTTCTTGCTTGGATATTAAGACCAAAAGTTCCTGAAATTGACGATTTTGGTACAAATGAATTTGATGATTTTGAACGAGGTATATTATTAAATAAACAATCTAATGATGCAAATATCCCTATTATATATGGAGAAAGATTAGTGGGTGGCACTAGGGTCTTTATGGAAACTTCAGGAAGTAGTAATACCTATTTATATATGGCTATCGTTATGGCAGAGGGAGAGATAAGTTCAATAGAAGAAGTTAGAGTTGACGATAAAATCGTTACATTTGCATCTTCACTATCAGATGGTACAGAAGTTGAAGTTGGAAGTGGAGATAGTAATTTTTATAAAAATAGTGAAAGTCTAATTAGAATACAGCCTTTTTTTGGTACAGATAATCAAACAGCATCATCTTTATTGTCTACACTATCGTCTTGGGGAGATAGTCACAGATTAAGAGGTGTATGTTATTTAGCATTAAGATTTAAATGGAATCAAGATGCTTTTACAGGCATTCCAAAAGTACAAGCTAAAATAAAAGGTAAAAAAGTTGTTAGTTACAATTCAAGTTTAGTTGCACAAACATCAGCATTTAAAACAAATCCAGCGTGGTGTTTATTAGATTATTTAACAAATGAAAGATACGGAAAAGGTATTGCAGTTTCTGAAATAGACTTGCAGTCTTTTTACGATGCTTCAGTTGTTTGTGAAACTCAAGTTACACCATATTCAGGTGCAAGTGATATAAATATATTTGACACAAACACAGTTTTAGATACATCACAAAAAATTATAGATAATGTTAGAGAATTATTAAAAGGGTGTAGAGGTTATCTTCCCTATACTTCAGGTAAATATAAATTAATTATTGAAACAACAGGAAGTGCATCAATTACACTTACAGAAGATGATATTATAGGTGGATATAATTTATCTATTCCAACTAAAAATGAAAGATACAATAGAGTTATAGTTGGTTTTGTTAATCCTGATAGAAACTTCCAAGTAGATGAAGTGCAGTTTCCTCCATTAGACGATAGTGCATTACCAAGTGCAGATCAACATGCCACTATGAAAACAGCAGATGGTGGATTTTTATTAGAGGGCAGATTTACATTTAAGACTTTAACATCGCCATATCAAGCAGAGGAAATGGCAGAAGTTATTTTAAGAAGATCAAGAGAGGCGATAACACTAGGATTAAATGTTAGTTTTGATGCCTATGATTTAGCTATTGGCGATATAGTAAATATAACACATTCCTCATTAGGGTTTAGTGCAAAAGCATTTAGAGTTATGGGTCTTACATTTAATGAAGATTTTACAATAGGATTATCTCTCGTTGAATACCAAGCATCGCATTATACATGGGCAAGTAAAGCACAAGTTAGTTCTACACCATCAACTAATCTTCCTAATCCATTTACTATCCAACCACCAGCAAGTGTTACATTATCAGACCAACTAATTGAATATAATGATGGTACTGTAATCGTAGCTTTAGATGTATCGATTGGTGCAAGTCCTGATTCGTTTGTTGATTTTTATCAAGTAGAGTACAAGCTAAGTACAGATTCTAATTTTATTATTTATGCACAAGGGTCAGGATTAAATCACAGAGTCTTAAACGTAATCGACCAATCTACCTATGATGTAAGAGTAAAAGCAGTAAATACTTTAGGAGTATCGTCAACTTATGTATCTGCTCAAAGAACTATTGTAGGAGCCATTGCACCACCATCAGACGTTACAGGATTGTCTTGTAATATTATAGGACAAGAGGCACATTTAGGATGGGAACAAATAAGTGATCTTGATCTTGCTTTTTATAATTTAAGATTTAGTGAAAAAACAGATGGAACTGCAGATTGGCAAAACTCAGTAGCATTAGTTGAAAAAGTATCAAGACCAGCCACATCAATTTCTGTACCAGCTAGGACAGGAACTTATCTTATAAAGGCTGTAGATAAGCTAGGTAATTTTTCATCAAACGCTACTGCTATCATATCAAATGTTACAAGTGCTTTAAATTTTAATGCAGTTACTACTCAATCTGAACACCCTACATTTGGTGGAACTTTAACAAACACTGTTATCACAGATAGTGCAATTGAATTAGATTCATCAGAATTGTTTGATAGTGCTAGTGGAGACTTTGACGACGAGACTACTAGATTTTTTGACTCTGGTGTAGCTAATGCAGATTTTCAGTCCTCAGGAAATTATGAGTTTGAAAATGTTATCGACATAGGTGCAAAACATACTGTTAGAATTACTGCATCTTTGACTCAAACATCAGATAATCCAGACGATTTGTTTGACAATAGAAGTGGCAACTTTGATTCTGCTAGTTCTAACTTTGATGGGGATACACCAGCAAATTGCAATGCACATATAGAGATAGCTACTTCTGACGATAATACTACATTTACAGATTTTAGAACTTTTGTAATTGGAGAATATACTGCAAGATATTTAAAATTTAGAGTTGTCTTAATTTCTAGAGATGGAGCCTCAACACCTGTTGTTTCAGAGGTTACAGTTACCGTAGATATGGTAGATAGAATATTTAGTGGAAATGATATTGTTTCTGGAACAGGAACTAAATCAATCACATTTACAAATCCATTTAAAAGTGGTAATTATGCAGTGGGAATTACAGGACAATCTATGGCAACAGGAGACTATTTTACTGTAAGCAATAAAACTATTAATGGCTTTGATGTTGCTTTTTTTAATAGTTCTAATTCAGGAGTTTCAAAAACATTCGATTTTATTGCAAAAGGATTTTAAAAGGAGTATAAGAAATTATGGCACAACATGATATGAATATTGCGAATCAGTCGTTTCCTAGCTTTAGGTCTGATTTAAATAATGCACTTTCAGCAATTAATTCTATGCACTCTGGTACATCAAGACCTAGTGGTGCTGTTGCTGGAACTTTGTGGCTTGATACTACAAACTCTGGCTCAAATAGTTTAGAAATTAAATTTTTTGATGGCTCAGATGATATTTCTTTTGCAACAGTAAACACTTCTTCGAATACTATTAACTTCATTGATAGTGCAGTAGCCTCTGACTTAGTTAATGATACCTCTCCACAATTAGGTGGAAGTTTAGACGTAAATGGTCAAGACATAGTTTCTACATCAAATGCAGATATTGATATTATTCCAAATGGTACAGGCGATGTAAATTTAGGTGCAGACACCGTACAAATAGGCGACAACAATGCAAACGCAACTTTAACTACTCAAGGCACTGGGGATTTAATTTTAAATACAAACAATGGTACAAACTCTGGAAACATTACTCTTGAAGATGGTGCAAATGGTCATATTCAAGTAACAACAAATGGTACAGGATATATTAAATTTAACGATTTGGCTTATATACCACAACAAGCATTAACTTCTTCATCAAATGCAGTTGCATGGGATGTACAAGCTAAACCAAATGCATATCATTTAACAACAGAAAATACTACTTTCTCAGCACCAAGTAATTCTGTTGAGGGGTCTTTTATTTGTTTAGAAATTAATTATGATGGCTCACACACAATAGCATTCAATACTGTATTTGAATTTTCAGCATCAACTGCACCAACATTTACTTCAACAGATGGTAAAACTGATATATTAGTTTTTAGATATAATGGTAGTGTATGGCAAGAAGTAGGTCGAACATTAAATTTAAGTGAAAGTTAAAATATGTACGCAATTGTAGAAGATAACAATATTACACAATATATAAATTTTCCTAAATCAGTTATAATAGGTGATGTAAGATACCCTGCTAAGATTTTTCAATTATGGTCTAAATCAGAAAAAGAAGCTATTGGTATTTACGAAATAGTAGTTGATAAAACAAACTTCAAAGATCCAGAATATTACATAAATACTAATGAAGAATATAATTTTGCAGATAATCAAGTTACTAGATCATGGGGAACTGCTACACCAAGAAGATTAGAAGATGAAAGTGGTGTAGATGACGAGGGAAATGAGTTCACTAATTATGGTTTAAAAACTGAAAAGAAAAGAATTGTAAAACAACAAGCATCAGGATTATTAGCACCGACAGATTGGTATGTAGTAAAAGCAACAGAAGTCGCTGATTATTCTGTGCCAGAAAATGTTACAACTTTTAGATCAGATGTAAGAGCAAAATCAAATGAAATGGAAACTCAAATAAATGCTTGTACTAATGTTGATGAACTAAAAGCATTATACGAATACACAGAACAAGAAGATGGAACAATAACAAGACCACTAGCAGAATTTCCAAAGGAGATTTAATGCCACTTATACTTGGAACTAACTCCATAAAAGATACAGGATATGATGTTGCTAACTCATTAAGATTTGATGATGGAAGTTCAGATAATATTCAAAGAACCTATGGCACTCCAACTAATAATAAAATATTTGGTTTGTCTTGGTGGGTAAAACTTGGAAAAGCCTATGACGGGTCAGGGTCACAGGATTTTTGGGGAGAAAGAGCAGGTTCAGGAGATAGAGTTTTTATGGCTATCAATGCAGATGGTACTTTTAACTATTTTGAAAAAAATGGTGGCTCAACTGTTTTAAATTTACAAACAAATAGATTATTCAGAGATAATAGTTCTTGGTATCATTTTTTGCTTTTGGGAGATTCGACACAAGGAACAGCATCTAATAGAATAAAACTATATGTAAATGGTGTTCAAGAAACAAGTTTTTCAACAGAAACTTATCCATCACAAGATTATCAATTTAGACTTGCAATAAATACTACAAAATATTTTGGCAGAATAGGATTAGGTGGTTCTTTGTCCACTAATTATTATGATGGTTATTTAGCTGAAGCAGTTTTTGTAGATGGCACAGTTACTGCACATACAGACTATGGAGAGTTTGACGAAGATAGTCCTACAATATGGAAACCAAAAGATGTATCAGGATTAACATTTGGTAACAATGGATTTTATTTAGACTTTGAAAATGCAAGTAGTCTAGGTGCAGATGTATCAGGCAACTCTAATAACTTTACTGTAAATAATTTAACAAGCATAGACCAAACTACTGATACTTGCACTAATAATTTTATGACACTAAATCCATTATCTACTGATAGTGGCGTTACCTTATCAGAGGGAAATACTGAAAGTGATTTTGATGGAAGTGTTGGAAATGCAAAAGGAAATATAGGATTAACAAAAGGTCGTTGGTATTGGGAAGTTAAATTGACAAATTCAACAAGTGGTTATCCTATGATAGGTATTGGAAGTATGAATGAATCTCAAATGCAATTATTAACAGGGGGAAGTTATCCAGGTGGTTTTACAGATAGTTATGGAGTCTATGGTACAAATTTAAGATTATATGCAAATGGTACTAACGAGGGAGAACAAGGCTCATCATATACAACAGGAGATATATTTGGAATATATTTAGATTTAGAAAGTTCAACAAAAACTATTAAATGGTATAAAAATGGCTCATCGGTATTAAGTCGTAATATTACAAATGCTGGAAGTGACTACCCTTATACATGCATGGATTATAATGGTGGAGAATCAAGTGTAAATGTAAATTATAATTTTGGTAATCCAGCTTATTCAATTACATCAAGCAACACAGATGATAATGGATATGGCAACTTTGAATATTCTCCAAATATTTCATCAACAAAATATTATGCAGTTTGCACAAAAAACCTAGCGGAGTTTGGATAATGGCTTACACAAGTATAGATAATCCAGAACTTTTTTTCCAAACTTTAATTTGGACAGGAGATGGTAGTGGAACTAAAAGCTTTACTTTAGATGGTTCTGAAAATATGCAACCTGATTGGGTTTGGTCAAAAGCTAGAGAT
>VTLG01005332.1_pt1 | contig 22445 bp, 35 predicted proteins | sample 4694571 | NCBI WGS metagenome assembly VTLG01 (sample SAMN12604809, study PRJNA352737) | marine metagenome | biome: ENVO:00000447; feature: ENVO:00000209|ENVO:00000569|ENVO:01000036; material: ENVO:00002151; isolation source: viral sequences binned using virsorter ...
TAGAACTTGCTCAAGACTTGAAAGCAATCCATGGATTGAATGCAGAAGCAGAACTTGCTAACATTCTTTCTACTGAAATCCTTGCTGAAATTAACAGGGAAGTCATTAGAACAATCTATAAGGTTGCTGAGCAAGGTGCTGTTTCTAACACTGCAACAGCTGGTATCTTTGACCTGGATATTGACTCCAATGGTAGATGGTCTGTTGAGAAGTTCAAAGGACTTCTATTCCAGATTGAAAGAGATGCTAATGCTATCGCACAGAGAACTCGTCGTGGAAAAGGCAACATGATCCTCTGCTCTGCAGACGTTGCATCCGCACTAACCATGGCAGGTATCCTAGATTATACTCCTGCACTCAATGCTAACCTGAATGTTGATGACACTGGCAACACATTTGCTGGTACAATCAATGGTAAGTTCAGAGTATACATTGACCCATATGCTGCTAACCTAGGTTCCACAACTAACCAGGCTACCAATAATGGTAACCAGTACTATGTTTGTGGTTACAAAGGTTCTTCACCATATGATGCTGGTATATTCTACTGCCCATATGTTCCTCTACAAATGGTCCGTGCTGTGGGAGAGAACTCCTTCCAGCCCAAAATTGGCTTTAAGACCAGATATGGTATTGTTGCCAACCCATTTGCTGAAGGTACAGAACAGGGTCTTGGAAGACTCAGACTTAATGCCAACCGCTACTACAGAAGAGTTGCTGTTAAGAACCTCATGTGATTCATATTCACAATCAGATCACCAAGGGACCCAAATGGGTCCCTTTTTTTATCTAAATATCTAAGGAGACCTGCGTAGAAAAATGTTTTGTAAAAATAAGATGAGTCTTGAAGACCGTCGTAAGTTTAAACTTAAAATGTATAATTTCTGGCAAGATACACTTGAAGAAAGATTAGCGGGAGTTAAAGCTGCTAAAGCTAAAATTGAAGAACAGATGTCCAGAGATGAGAACTAATGGCTTCCACTAGAATAAGACAAGAAAAGGATAGTCGTAAACAAGCACTGAGTAATCAGATTCAGAATAGAAACTTTTTAGCGCCTACTGGATTTAAATTTACAGTTTCTAGAGCACCTAAAATTTCTTATTTTGGAAATCAAGTTAATGTTCCTGCTTTAACATTGGGAATAGCAGAACAACCAACTTATTTGAAAAGTATTCCCAGACCTGGAACAGAGGTTTCTTTTGAAGATTTAACTCTTACATTTTTAGTAGATGAAGATATTGAGAATTATATGGAGATTCAAAATTGGATAAGAGGAATAGGTTATCCAGAAAGTTTAGATCAAATATATGATTTTCAAAAAGATGATTCAAAGACTATTAAAGCAAAATATACAGAAGAAATAAATTTATTTTCCGATGGAACTTTGACTATTTTGGATAATGTAAATCTACCCAAGTTTAAAGTTATTTTTGATGGATTATTTCCCTATGCTCTGAGCACTTTAGCATTTGATGCTACACAAAGTGATATTGAGTACTTTACAGCAGAGGTATCTTTCAAGTATAATATATACAATATTGTAAGCGCTTGATGATGGTTGATCTGGATAAAATCCAGAAGATGTGGGAAGAAGATGCAAAAATAGATCCTGATAATCTACACGAAGAATCATTAAATATCCCTTGTCTTCATGCAAAATATTTTGAATTATATAATACTATATTCCTTCTGAGAAAGAAAGCAGAGCAGCAAAGGAAGAACATCCGTCATGAACGGTATGAGTATTTTAGTGGGAAAGCAGATCCAGAAATCTATGTACAAAATCCCTTTCCAAAGAAAATAAGGGATAAGGATACAATGAATAAGTATCTTGATGCTGATGAAAAACTTTCTAGTTCATCATTGAAGATTGATTATTATGATACTCTTCTCGTTTACTTAGAGAGTATTCTTAAAGTAATACAAAATAGAACTTATCAGATTAAAAATGCTATTGAGTTTATGAGATTTAATTCGGGATTGGGATAATAAATATTAGTACATGAATGGGTTTAGTGAGTGATTTAACCATACAAAAGGTAAATGAAGTATATCTAAAAATAGATACTCAACCACACATAGAGTATGAGTTGAGAGATAGATTTACTTTTGAAGTTCCTAATAAAAAATTCATGCCTCAATATAGAGGTAAGTTTTGGGACGGTTATGTTCATTTGTTTAATATGAAAACCAAAAGGATCTATGTAGGTCTTTTGGATAAGGTTGTAGCATTTTGTGAGAATTCAGGATATTCCTATCAATTTGAAAATAATAAATTTTATGGTCTTCCTTTTGAAGTCAATGAAATGATTTCTAAGGCTGGTGTGAAAGATTATATGGAGAGCATTACCTCTTTTAAACCAAGGGATTATCAAATTAATGCTGTCTATGACGCACTTAGGTATAATAGAAAATTATTAATTTCTCCTACTGCATCTGGAAAATCTTTAATGATCTATGCTATCACTAGATATTTTGTAGGGAGAAAGAATAAGGTTCTTTTAGTAGTTCCTACAACTTCTTTGGTAGAACAGATGTTCAAAGATTTTGAGGATTATGGGTGGGATGCTAAAAATCATTGTCATAGAATATATGCAGGAAGAGAAAGAACTAATGTTAATGAAGTAACTATTACTACTTGGCAATCTGTCTATAATTTAGAAAGAAGCTTCTTTGAGGATTATGATGTGGTAATAGGAGATGAAGCTCATCTTTTTAAAAGCAAATCTCTTATTCAAATTATGGATAAATTACATCATGCCAAGTATAGATTTGGGTTTACTGGAACTTTGGATGGTACACAGACTCATAAATGGGTATTAGAGGGACTCTTTGGACCTTCATATAAAGTTACTCAAACTAAGAAACTTATAGAGCAGGGGCATCTTTCCCAATTAGATATTCAATGTATAATTCTTAAATATAAACCTCAAAAATTTGAAACTTATGAAGATGAAATTCAATTCTTAATAAACAACCAAAAAAGAAATAATTTTCTTAAAAATTTAGCTATAGATTTAAAAGGAAATACTTTAATGCTTTACAGTAGAGTAGAAACTCATGGTAAGGTGCTTTATGAAATGATAAATAATTCTGTTGATATTCATAGAAAGGTCTTCTTTGTCCATGGCGGAGTAGACGCTGAAGAAAGAGAGCTGATTAGGGAAATTACTGAACAGGAAGACAATGCAATCATCGTTGCGTCTTATGGCACTTTCAGTACTGGTATTAACATTAAGCGGTTGCACAACATCATCTTTGCTAGCCCCTCTAAATCTCGGATTAGAAATCTACAAAGCATCGGTAGAGTTCTTAGAAAGGGCAAAGATAAATTAAAAGCAAAGCTTTATGATATTGCCGATGATCTTACTAAAGGATCAAGAAAAAATTATACTTTAAATCATTTTATTGAAAGAGTAAAAATTTATGTCCAAGAGCAATTTAATTATGATATTACATCAATTAGTATAAAAGAATAGAAAAGGAGGATCTATATGATAGAAGAAGATTTTTATTGCACTCTTAAATTAAAATATAGTGGAGAAGAAATATTTGCCAAAGTAGCTGCTTCTGATGAAGGAGATAGGACCATGCTATTAGTTTCTCATCCTGTAGTTATAGAAGAAGTTAAAATGAGAAATCAATGCATGGGTTATAAATTTGAACCCTGGATTAAAACTTCTTCAGAGGATATGTACATTATGAATCTTGATGACATTTTAACTATGTCTGAATCAGAGGACATGGAAATGATTCATTATTATCAGGATTTTATTCAAAAATCTAATAAAAGAAATCGTACTAAAATGTCTAAAAAAATGGGATATATTGGTAACGTCAATGAAGTAAAAGGAATGCTAGAAAAACTTTATAATAATAAATAAAGAATTCCTTTCATCCTGAACAAACCTATTCTACATAGATTTTATATACTTGTCAACTATAGGTATGATCTGCTATAATTGATTCAGATGAGTATATAATATGCCTTTTACTCCTGCCTATGGGACAATGAAGAGAACTCCTAAAAGATCAGAACATTACGTTAATAATAAAGAGTTCCTTCAAGCGTTGGAAAACTATTTTGCTGAGGTGGAAAGGGCTGCATTGAATGATCAACCTAAACCTCAGATTCCTAGGTATATTGGTGAATGTTTTTTAAAGATTGCTAATCATTTATCATATAAGCCTAACTTTGTCAATTATATGTTTAAGGATGATATGATATGTGATGGTATCGAAAATTGTGTTAGGTATATTAGTAATTTCAATCCAGAGAAATCTAAAAATCCTTTTGCTTATTTTACTCAAATCATTTATTATGCTTTTTTAAGAAGGATATCACAAGAGAAAAAGCAGTTAGAAATTAAAAATAAGATTTTAGAGAAGACTAACTTTGATGAAGTCTTTGATGCTAATGATCTTGACGCTTCTAATTATTCAGATTACAATTCTATTAAAGATAGCGTTCACTCTAAGCTAAGAAATTAATGCGTGTAGCCATTATTACCGATACACATTATGGCGCCAGGAAGGGTTCACAACTCTTTCACGATTATTTCGAGAAATTTTATCGGGATGTCTTTTTTCCTGTGTTAATTGGAGAAGAGATTGATACAGTAATTCATATGGGGGATGCCTTTGATAGTAGACGTGGTGTTGAATTTAGGTCTCTAGATTGGGCAAAAAGAGTAGTATTTAATCCTCTTAAAGAGCAAGGAATTACCATGCATTTGATGGTAGGAAATCATGATGCTTATTATAAGAATACTAATGAAATAAATTCTGTTGATTTACTTCTGAGTGAATATGATAATATCATTCCATATTCTTCTTCTACAGAGGTTAATATTGGAGGTTTAGATATTCTTTTTGTTCCTTGGATAACAGAAGAGAATAAGAAATATACTTTTGATTGTTTAAGGAAGACTAAGTGTGAAGTAGTGATGGGTCATCTTGAGTTAAATGGATTTAAAGCAACTCAAGGGCATATGATGGAAGGAGGAACTTCTGTTTCTGAATTTGAAAAATTTAAGAGAGTTTATTCTGGACATTTTCATTGTAGATCTAATAGGGATGGAATATATTATTTGGGGAATCCTTATGAAATGTTCTGGAATGATGTAGGGGACCCTAGAGGATTTCATTTATTTGATACAAAAACTCTAGAACATATTCCCGTTGATAATCCATATAAGATGTTCTATAAAATTTATTATGATGATACTCCCCATCAAACCTTTGACACTAGACAGTATGAGAATAAAATAGTTAAGGTCATTGTTCGTCAAAAATCTAGTCCAATTAAATTTGAGAAGTTTATTGATAAACTTTTATCTGCTGGAGTTGCTGATTTAAAAATAGTAGAAAATTTTCAACTCATAGAGGCTGGAGATTTTGAGGTAGAAGACTCAGAAAATACACTTTCTATTTTGGATAGATATATTGAAGAATCTGATACAGAATTAGATAAATCAACTATCCAAAGTTTAATGAGAAAAATCTATCAAGAATCTTGTGAGTTAGTGTAATGCATATCATCGCAGTTAATGGTAAGGAAAGAGATGGTGCTTACTCCGTTAAAGATGATGATGGGGAACAGGTTCTTTATATCTTCCAACAGGAAGATGATGCCATTAGATATGCTATGCAATTAGAGGATAGGGGATATCCAGAGATGCATGTTATTGAAGTAGAAGATGATGTAATGATTAAAACTTGTGAGATACATGACCATAGATATGCCATTATTCAACCTCATGATATTGTGATACCCCCTGACGTCCAAAATGATTTTGTTTGAAAAGATTTCTTGGAAGAATTTTCTTTCTACTGGAAATCACCCTACTGAAGTTATACTTAATGAAAATTCTACAACTTTAATTGTGGGGCAAAATGGTGCGGGAAAATCTACTATTTTGGATGCATTAACGTTTGTTTTATATGGAAAATCTTTTAGGAAAATTAATAAGTCACAGTTAGTTAATAGTTCTAATGAGAAAGATTGTTTAGTTAATATTGAATTTTCTATAAGTGGAATTAATTGGAAAATTGAAAGAGGAATAAAACCTAATATTTTTAAAATTTATAGAAATGGAGAAGAGATGGATCAATCCCATTCTGCTTTAGATCAGCAGAAGTGGTTGGAACAAAGTGTTCTTAAAATGAACTATAAATCCTTTACTCAAATTGTTATTCTTGGTTCAAGTACCTTTGTTCCATTTATGCAATTGCCACATGGAAGTAGGAGAGAGGTGGTGGAAGATTTATTGGATATTAAAATTTTCTCTTCTATGAATGTTCTTATTAAGGAAAAAATAAGAGGGGTAAGGGAGGAAATTAGAACTTTAGATTTGAAGAGAGATTCTTTAAAAGATAAAGTAGAAATGCAGAAGAACTTTATTGAAGAGGTAGAGAATCGTGGGAAGGAACATATAAATGAGAAGAATGAAAAAATTAAAACTTTGGAGGTAGAAGTAGATACCTGCATGGAAAGAAATCAATTTACAGGAGCAGATATTTCGGATCTTATTAAGAAGCAGGAGAAGTTGACAGGAGCATCTGATAAGTTAGTGAAACTTAATAATCTTAAAGGTAAGATCTCTCAAAAAGTATCAACTATTACTAAAGAACATAAGTTTTTCACAGATAATACTGTTTGCCCCACTTGTACCCAGGACATAGAGGAGGAGGTACGGATAAATAAACTTGCTGACGCTCAATCTAGAGCAAAGGAGTTGCAGTCTGGTTATAAAGAACTAGAGGAGGCAATTAAAACAGAAGAACAAAGAGAGCGTCACTTTACTACTGTTTCGAAGGAGATTACTACACTCACGCATGGCATTTCTAAAAACAATACTCAGATCGCTGGCTGTCAACGACAGATCAGAGATCTTGAACAGGAAATTCAAAGAATTACCACTCAACTTGCAAACAGAAATACTGAGCATGAGAAGTTAGAATCCTTTAGAAATAGTCTCCAAGAGACCTACCAGCATTTGGCTGAAAAGAAAGAGACTATTTCTTACTATGATTTTGCTTATGGACTCCTGAAAGATGGTGGAGTTAAAGCAAGCATAGTCAAAAAATATTTACCTTTGATCAATCAGCAAGTTAATAAGTACTTGCAGATTATGGATTTTTATATTAATTTCAAATTGGATGAGGAATTTAATGAGACTGTAGAGTCTCCCATCCATGAAGATTTTTCTTACTCTTCCTTTAGTGAGGGAGAGAAATCTAGAATTGATTTAGCCCTTATTTTTGCTTGGAGAGAAGTTGCCAGGTATAAGAATTCAGTTAATACTAATCTAATGTTATTTGACGAAGTATTTGATTCGTCTTTAGATGGGTATGGTACAGATGAATTCATGAAGATTATCAGGTTCATTGTAAAAGACGCTAATATCTTTGTCATTTCTCATAAAGATTCATTACACGATAAGTTTGCAAGTTTAATAAAGTTCGAAAAAGTAAAAGGATTTAGTAGGATAGCGTAATGTCCATTTATAAACATCCCGGAGGGACAAGATTTTTATTCATTCATATTCCTAGGACTGGAGGAAGATTCATTGAGTCAAATTTAGAATCTAATGAATGGAGGTGTGAACCTATAGATTATTATGGAGTACCTCATTATAATCATTCATTTATAGATGATTGTGAAATAACTCATTTTCATAGAGAATTATATGAAAAGTATTTTGGTGAGGAAGATATTCCTCATATTACTATTATTAGAGATCCTATTGATAGATTTTTCTCAGCATCCATTTATTTAACCCAAGCATATGGGACTAATATTCAGAAAGCTGCAGAAGATGAAGAACAACTTCGTGAGATGATTAAGGAATTTCCTAAACCAGAAAATCTTAATTGGTGGAGACCACAAGTAGATTTTCTTTCAGAGAAAACTCATATTTGGAGATATGAAAATGGATTGGGAAGAAGATTTTCTAAATGGCTTAGTGGACACTTAGGATTGAATATTATTATGGATGCATTTGCTAAGTATCCTACTAATCGTCATGAAAGAACTGGTCAACTTACAAGGACTCCTAAATTGATAGAAAATATCAAAAAAATCTGTAAACATGATATAGAACAACTTTATCCTGAATTGATATAATGTCAACTTTTAAGCATGTAGAAAGTGGAAAGAGATTTCTTTTTATCCATATACCTAGAACTGCTGGTAGATTTGTAGAATGGAATCTCGAATCTCAAGGTTGGGTATGGGATGATAAGAATGTTATTGATAAGATGTATAAAAGTGTAGAGGGTATAGAACTTGCTCACTTTCATAGAGATTTTTATGAAAAGTATTTGGATGTAAAAGATATTCCACATGTTTCTATTGTGAGAAATCCTATTGATAGATTTATTTCTGCATCTATTTGGTTAACAAGATTGTATGGGGACGATATTCAAGAATCTATGGAGGATCCTATGATGTTTTCTTCTATGATTTATAATTTTCCTGCATCTGAATCTCTTAATTGGTATAGACCTCAAGTTGATTTTATTTCAGACAAAACACATGTATGGAAATTTGAGGATGGTATTGGTGATGAGTTTTCCACTTGGATAAGTGGTATAGTGGGAGTAGATATTAAGATGGATAAGGATTTAAAGTATTTGAAGCATCCTAAGATGCGTGAAGATAGTGTAGAGAGTAGACTCAAAAAAACAGATGCCCTCATAGATAATTTAAAGATCTTTTATAGGAAGGATTTTTCTACATTTTATCAAAAGTAATGGCTATTTTTAGGCATGTAGAAAGTGGAAAGAGATTTCTTTTTATTCATATACCTAGAACTGCTGGAAGATTTGTAGAGCACAATTTGCAGGCACAAGGATGGGAGCAGGACATAGATGAAAATATTGAGTTAACTCGTCAAGAAAATCCTACTACGGTAGGAATGTATGATAGTGTGGAAGGGATAGAAATTGCTCATTTCCATAAAGAATATTATGAAAAGTATTTGGATGTAAAAGATATTCCACATGTTTCCATTATAAGAAATCCTATTGATAGATTTATTTCTGCTTCAATCTATCTTACAAAATTATATGAAGATGATATTCAAGAACAAATAGAAAATCCTACATTATTTTCTTCTTTACTTTATAATTTTCCTTTTCCAGAATCAGATAGTTGGTGGAGACCACAGATAGATTTTTTAACTGATAAGACTCATATTTGGAGATTTGAGGATGGTATTGGTGATGAGTTTTCCAGTTGGATAAGTGGCATAGTGGGGGTAGACATTAAGATGGATTTTGAGTTAAAATATTGGATGATGAGAGGTGAGAGATCTATGAGTAAACTCAAAAAAACAGATGCTCTTATACATAATCTGAAGATCTTTTATAGGAAGGATTTTTCTAAATTCTATCAAGACAATGAAAGTACCAAATTGGATTCATCACTCCAAAAAGGAGAGAAAACGAAAACTTAGACCACAAGCTCTAAGGCAAGCGAAAGTTAGGAGACAAGCACTTAAGAGGAAACTCAAAGGTGCTTTTTTTGTATAAATAACTCAGTTTGTCAAGAAATAAAATGACCGCTTTGATTGACCCAAAAAAGTATAGCGACACTGTTGACCTATTGAGGTCATTTTTTTTGTCTAAAAATTTCCTTGAAGTCCACACACAGAATCGTTTAAGCATCCTTGCTGCATGTGAAGATCCTGAAACAGTAGCAACATATGAATATAATGGTGAGATATGGCCATTACCACAGACTGGACAGATGTGGTTAGAATATGAACTCCTTTCTAATCCAGATGCAGAAGGTTTCTTTTGTGTCTCTACTTCATATAGAGCAGAACCCAATCCTGTAGAAGGTAGACATGAAACTATCTTCCCTATGTTTGAGTTTGAAATGAAGGGTGGTGTGGAAGAACTTAAGCAAATGGAGATTGAATTGTGTGAGTGGTTAGGAATACCATTAGACACAGTTAAGATTAAGACTTATGATGAATGGGGATGGTCTTTTAATAGTAAAGAACTAGATCATGATCATGAAAATACTATTCGTCGTGGTATGATTACTGATTTCCCTGAGTGGACATCACCTTTCTGGAATATGGCAAGGAATGATGATGGTACTAGTAAAAAGATTGATGTGATCCTAGGAGGTATGGAAACTATCGGGAGTGCTGAGAGGAGCACAGACAAGGAACAGATGAGAGATACATTCCATACTATTTCTGACGGACAATATGCTGAACTACTCTACAAATTATTTGGTAAGGAAAGAGTAGAAAAGGAACTTGATAAATTCCTTGAGTTCGACTTTTTCCCTAGATCTGGAGGAGGAATTGGTATGCAACGCCTAATGACAGCCCTTTCATAGGGCATTCATTGTGAGGTGACGAAACTGGTAAACGTGTCAGTCTGTTTAACTGATGTTCCTGGCGGGACTTGTAGGTTCGACTCCTACCCTCACAGTTAAAAAATAATATTTAGGTATAAGTTCGTAGGCAATAATTTTTGTTAAAAGATTGTAGTATATCTGCATTTCCTGACTAAATATGTATAGGTGAATGGAGGTATAGTATGCACAATCTGGTATCACATAATGAGCTTGCAAGCTGGAAGTGGGATGAAAAACCGACGATGGACGACAAATATACTCAAGTATCCGATTACTTCCAGTGCATTTCAGAATGTGGTATAGTGGACCACCAAGCAAGGAGATTCTGTAGACACATCCTAACTGTAGATTAACGTTAACCCTTAAAAAGGAGAACAAGACCGAAATCCCCTCTGATGAAAAGGAGGGGATTGGTTCGTTTGCATAAATAATACTTAGGGTATTGTTGAAAATGAAAAGTTTTTTACAATTTAATGAAGATGCTCAAGCAGCAGCTTTAGCAGCACATAAATCTAGAACTGCAAAATTCGGACAAGCTCGCTCTGGAACTGTAGGCGGTAAGTATCATAAAGCTTCTAAAGGAGTTAAGACTGGTGTAGGTAAATTCCTCAAAGATAAGATAAAGCAAATGAGGAAACCTGAGTTGAGATCCAAAATTCAGCAGCAGAAACAAAAATCTTCTGCTTTAACTAAGAGACCCGAATCTAGACCCACTGCTCAACAACCAGTTCAAAAGGTAAAAGTTGGAGTTCAGCAGGATAAGAAAAAAGCACTTCCTTCTTCTAGACAGAAAGCACTTCCTGCATCTCAACCAAGACTTACTCCTGCAGAGAAACAGAAAAGACTTAGTTCTAGTGCTAAACAAAAAGCGCTTCCTCCTGCCAGATCATAAAGTGTCCACCACCTTCCCAATTGGGGAGGTTTTTTTGTATGATGGTGGGGTGGAAAAAATAGTATGATCAACTACGAAATTAAGTCACATCTTGCTAAACTCCTTGCCACTGAGGATTTGGTAGTAGAGCACCAAAATGTTCCTACTGCTCAATTTAACGTGGATAGTAGGGTTTTGACTCTTCCTTTGTGGAAAAAGGCATCCACTGTAGTATATGATATGTTGGTTGGGCATGAGGTTGGTCATGCTCTTTTTACTCCTAATAGATGGAATTTTAAAATACCTCAACAATTTGTGAATGTTTGTGAGGATGCTCGCATTGAAAAATTGATGAAGCGTAAGTATCCTGGTATTGCTAAAACCTTTTATGTTGGATATAATGCTTTACATGATGAAGATTTTTTTGAAATAGATGGTGAAGATCTTACTACTTTTAATCTTGCTGATAGGATTAATCTATACTATAAGGTGGGTGCGTTCGTTGATTTGGCTTTTGACCCTAGTGAAAAAGAGATTGTCGATATAGTTGGTGCTTCTGAAAGTTTCGAGGATGTTTTATCTGCAGCTGAACTTCTTTATAATTTTTGTAAAAAACAACAGCAAAAGGAACGAGGAGAGAAGATAAACAATCATGAACAGGCAAAGATGTTCTATGATGAGTGTATGGAGAATGCAGGGATAGAAGACTATCCCCCTCTTGAAGAGGAGAAAGAATTAGAATCTGAGCAAGGTGATTCCACTAGTACTGATGGGTTGTCAGTGTTGACTGATAGTGCTTTTGAAGAAGGGGCTCGTCAATTAAATGATTTTACTAATATGCTGGAAAGTGTATATGTGGAGGTTCCTACTATAGATCTTAATGCTGCAGTTGAATCTAATTTAGAAATTCATGCTTCTTTGGAGCAGAGTTGGGAAGAACAACTTATTCCTATGGATGATGGGGGTTCTATAGCAGATTTTAGATGTGCTGATATTGAGTATGAGGAATTTAAAAATTCTGCAAGAAAGGAAGTTAATTATTTGGTAAAGGAATTTGAATGTAGAAAATCAGCAGATTCTTATGCACGTGCGAGTATTGCTAGAACAGGTGTATTAGATTGCTCTAAACTTTATAGTTATAAGTTTAATGAGGATCTTTTTAAAAAGGTAACTACTTTATCAGATGGAAAGAATCATGGATTGATTTTTATCTTGGATTGGTCGGGTTCCATGTCTAGGGTTTTAGAAGATACTATGAAACAATTATATAATCTTGTATGGTTTTGTAGTAAGGTTCAAATTCCTTTTGACGTTTATGCTTTTACTAATAATTATAGTCAGTGGAAATATCATGAAAAACTTCCTCTTCCTAGGATGAAGAAGGAGCAAAATAAGTTATATGTTAATAATGAGTTTTCATTAATGAATATTTTTACTAGTCAAGTCAGTAGAAATATATTGGAAAAGCAAATGAAATCTTTTTGGAGAGTTGTAAAGTGGTTGCAACATGAGTTCTCTACTTCTTATAGTATTCCTGGACAATTTATATTATCTGGAACTCCTTTGCATGAATCTTTAATTACTTTACATCAATTGATCCCTCAATTTAAAAAAGAAAATAGAGTTCAGAAAGTTCAGTGTGTTATTTTAACTGATGGTGAAGCAAATCCTTTACCTTATAATAAGGTAGTAAGTCGGGATTGGGAAGATGAACCTTATATGGGATGTAGAAATATTAAACCTATGCGTAGTTATCTTCGTAATCGTAAAACGGGACATACCTATCAGTTCCAATATCAGTATTGGCAATTTACTGAGGTTCTTTTGGAGGATTTGAAGGAAAGTTTTCCTGACACTAATTTCATTGGTATTAGATTGCTTTCGTCTGGAGATTTTGGAAGATTTGTAAGAAGATATGATCCTCATGTTGATGATAGAAAAATGAGGCAATTAAGAAAAGATAAATCTTATATTGCTGATAATGGTGGGTATCATTCTTACTTTGCTATTTTGTCTTCTTCTTTGTTTAATGAGGAATTATTTGAAGTGGAAGAAGATGCATCTAAATCGAAGATTAAGAGTGCTTTTATTAAATCTTTAAGGAATAAACAGCTAAATAAAAAGATATTAGGAGAATTTATTGAGTTGGTAGCATAAAATGGAAGACTGGACCGTCTGTCCTTATTGTGGAAGGTCTGATAGATTATGTTCAGAGATAATCAGTGTAGAAGCTGCTCATGCTCGAGATGATTGTAGAAGAAGACATAGGGCAGAGACACCTGATAAAGTGTCCGATTATGATGTTTATTGGGAGTAAATGTTTTACAATAAGATCAATTGAAAAATAAAAATGGCAATGAGTACAGAAGACATAGTATCTTCTCTCACAGATCTATATGGTAGTGAAGTGGTTGCTGCTGACATTAGGGCTTGGTGTTCTATGAATAGTGGTAATTATCAAACAGTGACTAAGAAAATAGAATCATATAAAGTTGGTCGTGGAAAGTGGAATTTGACTTTTACTGAGAAACTTGAGAAAACTTATAATGCTCCTGCTGTTGTTCCTACTATAGAGCAAAATCTTATCCCTCAGAAAGATGATACCTTCGTCCACTTTGGTCCTTTTAATGATATTAAGACCATTCTCAAAGCCAATCTGTTCTACCCTACATTCATTACTGGCCTTTCAGGCAATGGTAAAACGTTTAGTGTTGAACAAGCCTGTGCCCAACTTAAAAGGGAGTTGATTCGTGTCAACATCACAATCGAAACCGACGAAGATGACCTTATTGGTGGCTTTCGCCTTGTTGACGGTAACACTGTATGGCATAATGGACCAGTTATCGAAGCATTGGAAAGGGGAGCTGTCCTCCTTTTAGATGAAGTAGATCTTGCTTCCAATAAAATTCTTTGCTTACAATCTATTCTAGAAGGAAAAGGTATATTTCTTAAAAAGATTGGTAGATTTGTTCAACCTACTAAGGGATTTAATGTTATTGCCACAGCGAATACTAAAGGTAAAGGATCTGATGATGGGAGGTTTATTGGTACTAATGTATTAAATGAAGCATTCCTTGAGAGATTCCCTGTCACCTTTGAGCAGGATTATCCAGCACCTTCTGTAGAGAATAAAATTCTTATTAGAGTTGCTGCTAGTATAGGGGTTCATGATGAAGACTTCTGTAAGAGATTGGTAGATTGGGGTGATATTATTCGTAAAACATTCTATGATGGAGGTATTGATGAGATTATTAGCACTCGTCGTCTTGTTCATATTTTACATGCTTATTCCATTTTTGGCGATAAGTTGAAAGCTATACAAGTTTGTGTCAATAGATTTGATGATGAGACGAAGCAAGCATTCCTTGAATTGTATGATAAGGTAGATGCTACAGTTCAACTTCCAATTGACAAAGAGGAGGATTAATGTTATGGTTAATGCATGGAGTTTACTCTATTCAGAAATGAATGGAACTATGGATGAGGATTATCCAATTATGAGTAAAGATAATGATGATGTAGTGGTTTTAGGAGGTGAATCTTCTGATACTATTACATTTGGAGGATTTTCTGGGTCAGATGATCATCCTCTTGCGGCGGGGCCAGTAGATGTAGATGATCAATCCTTTTGGGACGATGATGGATTTAGTTTGACTGGAAATCCTTATGGGGCTGGTCCAGATACTTTACATCTTGGACCCACTAGACTTCCTGGTGGGATGGGTGAAGATCATATTTCTTTTGGTGGAACTGCTTGGAATGATAATAAGTATTATGCTGATGGATATGATCCTTATCCTACATTAGGTTCTGTGGATTCTCTATCAAAACCTCAACCAAACCTAAAAGGATCATCCAATCAGAAATACCAAGAAGATAAAGGTATTAAAGACCTTAAAGATTATGTCTCTTCTACCTACCAGGGACATTATACAAATGAGAATTCAGATGTGCAGACACTGGATCTTATTCATTCGGTAGGTGATGCTGAATCTTTTTGTCGTTCCAATGCACTTAAGTATTTGAGTAGGTATGATAAGAAAGGACAAGCAAAACGTGATATACTAAAAGCAATGCATTATTGCTTACTGTTATACTATTTCAGCGGCAACACAAACAATGAAACTCAGACCCGTGGTTATGAAACTTTCTGATAAAACTATTCTCCTTCTTAAAAATTTTTCTTCCATTAATCAGTCTATTCTTTTCAAAGCAGGAACTACACTTCGCACTATGTCTGTGATGAAGAACATTCTTGCAGAAGCAACTATTGAGGAAGAAATTCCAAAAGATTTTGGCATCTATGATTTGAATCAATTTCTTAATGGATTATCTCTTCATCAGAGTGCAGAATTGGATTTTGCTAAAGATGAACATGTGGTCATTAAAGAAGGGAAGATGCGTTCCAAATATTTCTTTGCTGATCCTTCTGTAATAGTTTCTCCTCCAGAAAAAGAGATTTCTCTTCCTTCTGAAGATGTATCTTTTGTGATTACTAGTCAGCAATTAGAGAAACTTAAGAAAGCAGCATCTATTTACCAACTGCCTGATATTTCTGCCATTGGTGGGGGTGGAGTAGTAAAATTAGTAGCTCGTGATAAGAAGAACAATACTTCCAATGATTTTTCTATTGTAGTTGGTGAAACAGATAAGGATTTTGTTTTTAACTTTAAGGAAGAGAATTTGAAAATTATTCCTGGTACTTATGATGTTACAATTTCTTCTAAACTTTTATCAAGATTTGTTGCTCAGAATTACGATTTAACTTATTATATTGCTTTAGAACCAGATTCTACTTTTGAATAATTATGTCCCGTTATAAAGTTGAAGATACTGAATTTGATAGTTGGACAGAAGCACAAGATGAGGCTGTTCGATTGTTAGAGGCAGGTCAAGAGGATGTGGAAGTTCTTATATGGAGTAAGGAGCATGATTCTTGGGGCCTGCTTCAAGAGTTAAATTTGGAAAGGGGAATTAAACCTATTCCAGGATCTTGGAATACTCAAGTTCTTGCTCCATATTATTGGAGATTGAGGTATGAAGATAATTGATGATTTTTTACCCAATCATCAATTTAATCAATTAGAATCTGGTATGATGGATTGGAGATTTCCTTGGTATTATACAGATAAAATTGTAAATGAGGGAGAAGATCTTTTTCAATTTATTCATATTTTTTATGAAAGAAAGTTGATGTATTATGAGAAAGAAAATACAAATAATTCCTCTTATATGGAAGAAAGACATAAGAATTTCGTTTATCCTCTTATAGAATATTGTGTTGAAAAGTTGGGAGTTAAAGAATTGCTAAGAATTAAAGCTAATTTAAGACCAAGAACTTCATCTAATATTCCAAGTCCTTATCATACTGATTATCCAAATGCAACTACTTCTATATTTTATCTTAACAGTAATAATGGGTATACAAAATTTAAGAAGGGTGATAAAGTAAATAGTGTTGCTAATAGGATGATAACTTTTAATTCTAATTTAGAACATCAAGGAGTATCTTGTTCTGATCAAAAGAGAAGAATTGTAATTAATTTTAATTATTATGCGTGATGAGTTCTTATGGGTTGAAAAGTATCGACCTAAGACAATTGAAGAATGTATTCTTCCTGAGAGTATTAAGAAAACTTTTCTTGATTTCTTAAATAAGGGAGAAGTGCCTAATCTTCTTCTGTCTGGTCCTGCAGGGTGTGGAAAGACTACAGTTGCTAAAGCTCTCTGTCATCAGTTGGGGGTAGATGTTTATGTCATCAATGGATCAGATGAGGGACGCTTTTTGGAGACGGTCCGGAATAATGCCAAGAACTTCGCCTCCACAGTCTCACTATCCTCCGACGCCAGACATAAAGTCATTATCATCGACGAAGCAGATAACACCACACCAGATGTACAACTGTTGCTTAGGGCGTCCATTGAAGAGTTCTCAAATAACTGCAGATTCATATTCACCTGCAACTATAAGAATAAAATCATTGAACCGCTCCATTCCAGGTGTGCTGTGGTCGAGTTTGGCATTCGTGGAAAAGAAAAACAAGAGGTTGCGGCTTCTTTCTTCTCCAGACTTAACTTTATCCTGGACGAAGAGAGGTGCGAAGCTGATAAGAAGGTCCTTGCAGAATTAATTAACAAACATTTTCCTGATTGGAGAAGAGTTTTAAATGAGTGTCAAAGATACTCAGTTGGAGGGAAGATAGATAGTGGTATATTGGCTACCTTTAGTGATGTAAAGACAAATGATCTCATTAAAAACCTCAAAGAGAAGAACTTCCCGGAAGTTCGTAAGTGGGTCGTTAATAATTTGGATAATGATTCTGGTGTACTTCTTAGGCGTATTTACGATGCTCTTTATAGCGCCCTTGAAAACAATAGTATTCCTGCTGCTGTTCTCATTATTGCTAAGTATCAGTATCAAATTGCCTTCGTTGCCGATCAAGAGATAAATATGCTAGCATGTTTAACTGAACTTATGGTGGAGTGTGAGTTTAAATGATTTTACCTGGCTCTACTGTGATTGTGATTGATACATCTTCCATTTATCGTGGATATGAAGGATGTGTTCAGAGGATTAGTGGAGACAAAGTTGCTGTATTGATGGATGGACATACTCCTTGGGATAAGATGATTACTTTTAGATTATCTGATTTAGAGGAAAAAACCATTGGGTTCCAATATTATCCCCCTAAGAAAGGAAAATGAAAGAAGAACTTTTAGAGTTATTGAAAAAATATGCATATCAAGAGGGGGATTTTACTCTTTCTTCTGGTAAAAAAAGTAAGCATTATGTGAATTGTAAACCAGTTACTTTAAGTGGAAGAGGTCTTACTCTTGCTAGTTTGTTGATGTTGAAAGAGGTAGATACTAAGGTAGTAGGAGGACTTACTTTAGGTGCTGATCCTTTGGTTAGTGGTATTTCTTTAGTATCTGCTTTGGATAGTAGAATGGTTAATGGATTAATAGTTCGTAAAGAAGCAAAGGGGCACGGTACTCAAGCATGGATTGAGGGTTTATTGCCACCAGAAGGAACTAAAGTTACTGTTGTAGAGGATGTAGTAACCAGTGGGGATTCTTCTATTAAAGCAGCAAAGAGATTACGTGACGCTGGATTTACAGTTGAACGAGTGATTACCTTGGTAGATCGTAAAGAGGGAGGTAAAGACGCTATGAAGCTTGTTGGATTAGAACTTATAAGTATATTCCAATTGGAGGATTTCTTATGATGGACCAACCTATTAATATATCAGTGGCCCTTTATGCTTATTGGATAGTATGTTATTGTTATAGGATTACATTAATGTGTTAAAATGAGTGAATTTCAATCTGATATCAAAGACAGAGAGTATGATGAGGAAGGTCATGAGTTAGATAAACATGGGTTTAAGGTTAAGAAGTATCCTGATGGTCTAGAATCAGTTCGCAAGGCAGTTGAGAATGCTGAACACTTGTGTGGATTGGATAGGAATGTAATGGGAGCATTACTTAAGGGTGAATGGAATCACTATACTACAGCAGATCACAGTGGTAGAATTTCTAAGAAAATTGTGATAGAATATGATATCAAATGCAAATGAATAAACAAACCAAATTAGTATTTGCATTAGAGCATGTTGCTCATTTGGAAGATCTTATAAAAGATAATGAGTGGGAAGCATTTCTTGCTCATGATTTAACCCATATCAAAGTTGAATTGGAGAGACAATTACACAATGAAAAAGCAAGAAAAGGATTTTTATAGAGTGGTAGCATCAACTAAATGTCGTGATGCATATCCAGTATATAAGTATTATACTGATCCTCAGGAATGGTCCTGTAATGGAAGTGTCATAGTTTCTTGTGAGAATGGGGTAGTTGATGTTAAAATATTTGAAAAGGATTCCATTAATATTCATCACTTGACTGTTAATGGTTCTGCTAGACTTAGTGAACAAATTTCACATCCTGAAAAACCATGAGGTATTCAATGAAAAAGGAAAAGAAAAGACATCAAGTTAAATCTCGATGGTATTATGTTTTCTGGGGTACTGCTACAGTAGCAGTATGTGCTGGACAATTATTTGTTGGAAATGGTTTCCGCAGAATGGCGGAAAGTTTTGAGAGTGTATTGGATTCTCCCATCCAATTAGATTTTGGTGTTCCTCGTTATAGACATCCTATGTTGACTCCAGAAGATTGGCACGATGAAAATGGTAATTTGTTTCATCCCACAGATCCTCCTAAAAAAATATACTAATGGATCCATATGGAATAGGTAGAGGAAGAGTAATGGACTATCTTCATGAGATTGAACTTCATAGTATAGAAAGAAGTTTTGAATATGAAAAATTATGTAGGGTTGTGGATGATCTTACAGAAGAGGATGCTAAACTAATGGCTAAATGTTATGCTAAACTCTATCTTGCTAATTTGGAGAGTCTAGATGAAATCTCTTAAAACTCCTTTAAGATATCCTGGTGGTAAGTCTAGAGCTGTCACTAAAATGGATCAATACTTTCCTGATTTACGTAATTACGTGGAGTTTAGGGAGCCTTTTCTTGGTGGAGGAAGTGTTGCTCTTTATGTGACTAAGAAATTTCCTCATTTAAAAATTACTGTTAATGATTTGTATGAACCATTAGTTAATTTTTGGATTCAGTTACAGACATTTGGGGACGAATTAACAGACAAGATAAAACAATATAAATCTACCCATCCAGAACCAGATTCAGCAAGAGAACTTTTTAATAATTCAAAGGGAGTTATTAATGATAAGAGTTTAGATTATATTGAGAGAGCAGCAGCATTTTATATTGTTAATAAATGTTCTTTTAGTGGATTGACAGAAAGTTCATCTTTTTCTGCGCAGGCATCTAATAATAATTTTTCACTGAGAGGTATTGAGAAGTTACCAGAGTATTCTTCTTTAATATCTCATTGGCATATAAATGCATATTCATATGAATATCTGATGGAGAATAATATGCATGATGGTATTTTTATGTACTTAGATCCTCCTTATGATATTAAGGATAATTTATATGGGAAGAAAGGATCTATGCATAAGGGATTTGATCATGATAAATTTGCTAAGGATTGTGATGAGCATGATATTCCAATGATGGTTAGTTATAACTCAGATCAATTGGTAAGGGATAGATTTAAGAACTGGAAAGCAGTTGAATATGCACATACATATACATTAAGGTCTGTTGGTGAGTATATGAGAGATCAACAAGAGAGAAAAGAATTGTTGCTGCTCAATTATAATAATGAACCAAAGATACAATTTACTTTTGATGGGTGTTATAAGTATGATAAATTAAAGAAGGAAGGTTTAACTTCATGAACACTGACTACGATGACTCCAATTGGAGAGAAGAATACAAGGGTTATACCTCCAGCAGGTATGAGTTAGATCTTCTTGAGAATGGGCCAAAGAGTCTTGCCCAGTCATGGATGATGGGTGCATTACATAATAAATGGAAGAAGATGAAGGGATATAAAGATCCTGAACCACCTGATTGTTCATCTTCTATGCAAGAATGGGAACAAAGTATCAAGAAGTATAGGGGATCTAAATGACTCAACAAAAACCCAATGATTTATGGGAAGATATGGCTACTTTGAATTCTTTATATGAAGAGCTTATGTGGGAGCATAATGATATATTAGAATTTAATGCGGATTATGAGAATAATAGAATTATTATTAAAAATAAATCGAGGGAAGGTTTATGAGTGAAGAAGAACTGGAGGCTGAACGGTGGATTGATGATGATTATGCAGTTGTTAGTCAGTTCTATTCAGCAAAAAGAAGATATCCTAATATTCCTTTCTATCTTCAAGATGAGAAGGGAGAAACTTTTGAGTTTGGGTGGAGCTTAATATATCAGTATATTGCAAATATTTCTCATTATCCTGATTGGTGATGCAAATAGGTAATACTGTATGTTCTTCAGGTTTGAAGATAACGCGTTATAAGAGTGAAGAACCACGTACTCCTTATGCTCCTACCTGGGATTTTTCCATAGGATCTACCGTGGTTCCTCTTGATGTTGAGTTGTTATCTAAAACCTGTTTAAAGAAAGAAAAGGAAATTAACAAATTACCCACTTCTCTGGGTTTGGATGGACAATTAACTGACGGATATACTGGTCTAGGTTATAATAGTACCACCGCTAAGTGGAGGAATTATAATGTGTTAGAATGGGATACTCCTCAAATTAAGATGTTGAGAAAATATATTAAAGCAGAGGTGGGGGAATATAATAGAAAATTAGGAAATCCTTTTCCATCTCAATTATGGATTCAGTGTTGGGTTAATATTATGAGATGGGGGCAGAAGATATCCCCTCATATGCATGGTATTGATCCATCGTCTTATTTGAGCGCTCATTTTACTGTGCAATGTGATAACACTTCTACTTGTTACCATAATCCCTTGAATACTTACAATTCTCCACACATTATTGAAGAGAAAAATAAACCAGGATCTCTAACTATTTTTCCTTCATATCTTCCCCATTATACCACTAGACATAATTCTTTTAAACCAAGAATTACAATTGCTATGGATATGGGGTTGGAATCTGGATCTGGAATTTGCATAGAACTATAGGAGTAATATGGAATTAAAAGATTGGTTAAATTCTATTAACTTTAATAAGGAGGATTTACTTGAAGATGATCCAAGTGTTATTAAGGATTACGCTCCTTATATTATTAATAGGTGTGTCAGCGGACATCTTGACACCGTTCTTTATGCAAACGAGATGAATAAATATTCTTTCCTTGATAAGGATATGCAATATAAATTTTATCTAAATACTTTGAGGAAAAGGAAGAGATTCTCTCCTTGGATTCGAAAAGATAAAGTGTCAGATCTAGAGTATGTTAAACGTTATTATGGTTATAGTAATGAGAAAGCATCTCAAGTCATGAAAATTTTATCTCATGAACAAATCGAATTCATTAAGAAACGACTTGAAACTGGTGGCACAAAATGACTCAAACTGCTGAACCTCAAGTATCTTGGTCTCAAGATAAGATGATTGAGGTTAAATTGAATGAACCTGATGATTTTCTAAAAGTTAGAGAAACCCTCACAAGGATTGGGGTAGCATCGCGTAAGGAAAAGAAACTTTACCAATCCTGTCATATATTGCACAAGCAGGGTAAATATTACATAGTGCATTTCAAGGAGTTATTTGC
>VTLG01007921.1_pt1 | contig 22445 bp, 19 predicted proteins | sample 4694571 | NCBI WGS metagenome assembly VTLG01 (sample SAMN12604809, study PRJNA352737) | marine metagenome | biome: ENVO:00000447; feature: ENVO:00000209|ENVO:00000569|ENVO:01000036; material: ENVO:00002151; isolation source: viral sequences binned using virsorter ...
TAACAACTCTTTATGTCACACCTAATGCTAATGCTCCTATATATAAACACCCTTATACTACTGGAGAGATAGCAGCTTTCGATGGCTTCACAGCTGGCTCTGGTTACTCAGCAGGTACAGTTACCCCTACAGGTGGTACAGGTACAGGCGCTACTGCTACCATCACAGTGAGTGGTGGTGGAGTTAATGGGGCAACCATTGTAAACAAAGGTAAAAACTATACAGACAATGATGTGCTAACAGTACCAGGTGGAAACGGTGCTGGTAGAATCACTGTTAACGGTGTTAGTGATGGTCAGACAAACACTGAACTATCACCATTCCAAGATACCTGTGCGGCAGGTACACTATCCACTAGCTCCTGGTAATTACTATGCCTTACGGACCCGGAACATACGGCACTACAAAAGGCCGACCACCCACTAAGAAAAATGGCAAAGGGAAAGGTAAGAAAAACAAATAAATATTATACCTTCTGGGGTATAATGACTATAGCTGTAGTCATAGGTCAGATTTATGTCGGCACTGGCTACAGGATAATGTCTAATACAATTATAGAGGCGACCCGCACAGCAGCGTCCTCGCCTTTCGACTATTGATACCGTCCGTTCATCCCCTACGGGGACGCATGAATCCTAACCATGGAACGGGGGTTAGGTACTTGGAGAAAAACCATGCAAACAAAAAAGTTCGTACTCAAGTATCGCGGTATCCCTTATACCAAAACACTTTAAACAACTATGAAAACACTTGCTCTAGCACTCGCTTCCCTTACAGCTGTGAGCGCTCCCGCAATGGCCGGCGTATACGTGACCGGTTCAGCAGAATTTACAGGATCAGATGGTGAATACAAAAATCGTGAACTATTGGGCCGAGTCGGTTTTGATACTGAGGTCGGTAAACTTACTCCTTATGTGGAGCTTGGCGGCGGGGTCTCTACTGACGATGGCGCTGATGGCGAAAAGCTACTCATCGCTGAAGTCGGTACTGGTATCGAAATCACAGAGAAGCTGACTGCTAATGCTTTCTATGAGCATAAGAAGTATGCTGATTCTGATGACCCTGACTGGAAAATTGGCGTAGGTACTAAGTACCGCTTCTGATGAAGTTTAATGAAATGTGGTTGGGGGTCTTCGGACTCCTAGCCATTTTTATATTTATCGAAGCCTTGCATGTTAACTATCATAGACAAGGTAAGGCTTGGTTAGAGACACCTCAGTGTCGGACCTCTAACTAATTGGCATTGGCCCGTACGCGGATACCCTTTGCCGTCTAGACGGTGGGAAAGACCACAAATATTTTTAATTTCAATCGATTGAGAGAACGTTTAACTATACACTACTCTCTAAACAATGGCTAATACCTTAGTTTCCAGTATTGGTTCTATTAACAATACCTCGTCAACCCCGTTGGCGCTAGGTACTGCTTATGATACCAAATACGCAACCTACCTAAAGCTATTCTCAGGCGAACTATTCAAAGCTTATGAGGCAGCAACGGTAGCTAAAGGAACTGTACAGAACCGTCAACTAAAGAACGGTAAGTCTATGCAGTTCATATTCACAGGCCGTATGACGGCTGATTACCATGAGCCAGGGACACCAATCCTAGGTTCAGGTGATCCACCAGTAGCAGAGAAGACCATCGTTTGTGATGATCTACTCATCAGTTCTGCATTCGTGTATGATCTAGATGAAACTCTTGCTCACTACTCTCTACGCTCAGAGATCTCAAAGAAAATTGGCTATGCACTAGCCGAAGCTTATGATAAAAAGATCTTCAGAACAATCGCTCTCGCTGCTAGAGAAGCTCACCCGATTACTGCAGCCCCAGGCCCAGAGCCCGGCGGTTCCGTTATTAAGATTGGTGCCGGTAACCAATACGACGCACAGAAATTAGTAGATGCTTTCTTTGAAGCAGCTGCAATTCTAGATGAGAAGAACCTTCCTAAGGATGGTCGCTCTGCCGTATTAAACCCACGTCAATACTATGCCTTGGTTTCTCAAGTAGATACCAATATTCTCAATAGGGATTATGGTAACAGCAATGGTAACCTTACCTCTGGTGAAGGACTATATGAAATTGCTGGTATCAAGATCCAACGTTCTAACAACCTACCTTTCCAAGCTGGTACAGTAGCTGCTGTGTCTGGTGAAAACAACGCCTACAATGGTGCTTTCGCTACTCACGCTGGTCTAATTTATCAGAAGGATGCGGCTGGTGTTGTAGAAGCAATCGGTCCTCAGGTTCAGACAACCGGAGCAGACATTAAGACAATGTATCAGGGTGACTTGATCGTTGGTCGTCTAGCAATGGGAGCCGGAACTCTTAACCCTGCTGCTGCAATTGAAATCCAAACCGCTTAAGGGGAGGTAACCTAATGGCAAAAGCAATAAGTACTACCAGTTTTGGTGGAATTACTAGCGACACATGGTACTCTGCACCCCCTGTTGAATGGGGTCGTGCAGGCGGTGCTGTCGCAACTATAGCTGTTGGTACTGCCACTGGTGAAAATGGAACCGCTGGCGGTACTAATGGTGCTGTGGCTGATAAAGCTACAACGACCGATGGTGGTGGTTCAGGTCTCGTAGTAGATCTAACCATTGCTTCAAACGTATGCACAGCTATTGTTCCTGACCCTGCAGCTGCTGGTAGTGATGGTGATGGTTATCGCATTGGCGATGCTATTACTATTTCTACTACTAACGCAGGTACTAACACTGCTGTAGTTGGATACGTTACATCCTTAGAATACGAGAATTAAATTATGGCAAACCCTGCAACAGGCAGAGTGTCAAATACAGATGCTACAGTCCAAGAACCAGGCGGGTACTCAGGTAGTACCGCTGGTATCTCTGGAGGTAATACTGCTATCCGCAAGTCGGTAGCATATACCCAAGGCGGAACGTATTCACAATCTGCTGTATATTCTGAAACCAAAGGTCTTGGTTTCGCTTACTCAGGCGTGGAATGCGATTCACCCGCAATTTCACGTTCTTAAACATGGGGGACTTCGGTCCCCTTTTTTATTAATATAAATTAATCATGCCTTTCCCAACTACAAACGCTGCTCAAGAATTACCAGCTGTAAATGAAATACTGGCGTCTGTAGGACAGGCACCTGTCACCACCCTCGATCAAACCAACCCGGACGTTGCGATTGCTTACGATACATTAATTAATGTGTCACGAGAAGTACAGAGTGAAGGCTGGATTTTCAATACAGAAGAGTTTTATAAATTAACACCAGATGCTAATGGTGAAATAGTTATAGCAAATAATATATTACAAATAGATTTACATGATGAGAAAGATAATCAATACGAAGCTGTGAGACGTAATGGTAAATTATATGAAAAGATTAATCATACTTATGATTGGAAAACTTTAACTAATTGGGATACTGTAGCTTGTGATATTGTATGGTTATTTGATTGGGTTGATCTACCTAGACCTATTCAAGATTATATTGTAGCCCGTGCAGCTGCTACTGTATCTAGTAGAATAGTAGGAGATAGTCAACAGTATCAAGTTCTCAAACAAAAAGAAATGTATAATAGAGCACAAGCTCTAGAGTATGAATGCAATCAAGGTGACTATACTTTCTTTGGTCATCAAAGAGGCAAGAAAGTCTACGATGCCTATCAACCTTATCAAGCACTATTACGCTAATGGCAAGTGTTACTCAAACAATACCAAATTTTTTAGGTGGTGTATCCAATCAGCCTGACGACAAGAAACTACCAGGTCAAGTTCGTCAAGCCATTAACGCTTACCCAGATCCTACATTTGGTTTAACTAAAAGACCTGGTTTTAAATACATGTTGCAGTTAGAAAGTGCTACTACAGGTGGCACCGCTTTTGACAATAATGATTTAGATAAAGCTAAATGGTTTTATATTAATCGTGACGCAGATGAAAGATATTTAGGTTGTATTTCAGGAGCATCTTCTAGTCCTTATGGAGAGGTTCATGTATGGAATATAGCAGAGAAAGATGGTAACGGTGATTATGTTAAGTCTGCTATAACATATACAGGAACTGCTAGAAATTATTTAAATGCTGTAAATGCTCATGATTATGATACATTAACAGTTAGAGATAATACTATTATTACTAATAAAACTAAAGTTGTTAGTGTAATAGCAGATACAGCATTCAATGAAAAGCGTGTAGCTACAGTTAGAATACATCTAATTGAATATAGTGCTAAGTATGAAGTAAAAGTACAAGTAAGTAGCACAGTCTACACATCTACTGTTAATACTAGAGCTGGTGACACTGCAGCTAATGATGCTGATACTACTACCTTCCTTAATGCTACTGAAATCCTTACAGCATTAAAAGCAGCAATTGATTCTCATAGTATATCAAACCTTACTGTAACTTTATCAGGTACCTCTTTAGAGTTAACTCATAGTTCTGCTGCCTTTACAGCTACTGCTATAGGTGGTAAGGATGGTAGTTCATTAAGTGTTTATCAAGATGAAGTAGACCAAATTACAGACTTAGCTGCTGAATCAAAACATGGTAGAATAGTTAAAGTAGTTAATACTTTTTCATCTGCTGGTACTTATTTTGCTAAATTTAAAGCTAATAATGAATCAGAAGGTGATGGTGTATGGGAAGAATCCAAAGGACCTGGTTCAGATAAAGGTCTAGACTCTTCTACGATGCCTCATAAATTATATAATACAGCAAAGAATGCTTTCACATTTGGTCCTATAGAACATTCTGCAAGTATAGGTGGTATTGCTGGTGTCTTTGGTGCACCTAGAGTAGTAGGAGATGATACAAGTAATTCACATCCTTCTTTCTACGATAAAGATACTACAACAGGTTATACTATACAACAAGCTTTCTATTATAATAATAGGTTAGGATTTTTAACACGAGATAATGTATCTTTAAGTAAGACTGGTGATTATTTTAACTTCTATTTTACTAGTGCACAAACTAGTACAGCTGATGATCCGATTGATTTAAGCTGCTCTAGTATTAAAGAAGCTACACTACATGGTATTATACCATCTGCAGCTGGTTTACTTTTATTCAGTCAAAATCAGCAGTTCATTATGTATTCTGCTGATGGTAACCTAAGTCCACAAACAGCATTAATACGTGGTCTATCTAATTATAAGATGGATACTAAAATTGATCCTGTTGACATTGGTACCAATATTAATTTTGTAAGTAAGACACATGACACTGCTGGATTCACTAGAGTCTTTGCTATGTTACCGCAGGGTGTAGGTCAGATACCAAAGGTTGTAGATATAGGACGTGTTGTATCTGAATATATACCAGCAACTATAACTGGTATGGAAGCTAGTCCACAGAATAGTTTTCTTGCTATGTGGGGTAATACAGAGGATAAGATTTATTTCTACCGTACATACAGTGATGGAGAAAAGGACCTTATTCAGTGTTGGTTCAATTGGCAATGTCCAGGTAATGTACATTATGTAACTACTGATGCAGATACAATGTATGCTGTAGTTAAAACAGGTACAGGCAATGATGCTAGATATAATATACTGAGTGCTACTATGACTCAAACACCTGAAGAAGCTATCATTGTTACTTCTACAGGTCAACAGGTTAATCCACATATGGATTTTTATTCAGTAGCTGGTGATGGATCTAATACAGTAGTTAATGATACAGTTAATAATCTTTCTAAAGTTTATTTACCTTATGCTGATATAACTACACTAGATCCTGTTATACTTATTTCAGGTACTCAAACTTTTTCTGGTGTAACTGAATCAGGATTTACTATTACTCCAACAAGGAGAAGTGGTTACTGGGAAGTCCCTGGTAAATTATTACAGTCACAAGCTGCAAATGTATATGTCGGCTATAAGTATGGTTATGATATAACTTTACCTAAAATGTACTTCAGGAAAGACCCTGAAGGTACAATGTCTGATTATACAGCACCTTTAACTGTATCTAGAATGAAGTTCTCTATTGGACAATCTAGTGTTGTAGGTTTTAAATTAAAGACTAAAGGTTTTCAATCAGCAACTCAATCATTTACAGGAGATGGAAGCAATAAAATCTTCTCACCTGATTTTGATGTACAAGATTTAAATGATGTTATTGTTAAAAAGAACGGAGCTAAACAAACTATTACCACTGACTATACAATTGCTGCTCATGCAACACTTGCAGATAAATGTACAGTCACATTTGGAACAGCACCAGCGGCTGCTACTACATCTGCAAACGTAACTACACCTGCTGATACTATTGAGATATATTTAGATAATTGGTATGTATTACAACCAACGCAAGATGCTAATTATTATCTTGCTGATGATGTTCCACTAGATACACAATCAATATTCACTGTACCAATACATCAACGTACAGATAACTATACACTTAGAGTTTATAGTGACTCACCCTTTCCTTTAGCTTTAACTTCAATGGCTTGGGAAGGAATATATTCACCCCGTTATTACAGACGCACATGACCACACCGAAAGAACGTGAAGTTTATGAAAAGGCTACACGTGAAATTATTAAAGAAGCTTCAGGTAACAATCTAATAGCATTTGATTACCTGTGGCAACTTGCTTGTACTTCTCGAACTGTTGATGATATATTTGATGCAGATCAAGAAGTATCTCGTGAGCAATTAATAGATGCATTTAAATGGTTATTCATAGAGTTACCATCTAATCCGTTCTTTCAAGCCCATAGAGATACACTTCATTCACAACATTTATCAATGTGGAATGCATGGATAGCTGCTAATGAATGGGAAAAAGGTGATGAGACTGAGCAAATATATGGACATGTATGGCGAGATACTCATCATGAAGTATTTCCTATTGTAGCTTTGATAACACAAGGCCCTAAAAAAATGGAGGAAGTATCTTTAAAAATTCGTCAGTTATTTAAAAAACACTTAGGAGAATAATTATGAGTGGTGGTGGAGGCGGCCGTAGTAACCGTAAAGCAATCCAAAAACAATACGAGTATGATACAGCAAAGTGGCAGTTTGACTGGCAACAGATGCAAGATAAGTATCAACACTCGTTAGATGCTTTTGAAACACAAGTCTGGAACCAAGGCCAGAAGATAGATTTCGAGAATGAAGTAGCTTTAGATAAGTGGCAAGATCAAGAGAAGATTCGTATCTTTGATTATAACAATCAGATTAAAGCTTATAACGCTAGTGTTGAATCTTATGAAACTCAGTTAGATTATAATAATCTTGCAGCTGAATTAACTGCTTCTGATAATACTCGTAAATATAATGAGAGACTTACTAAGATAGGTTTTGATAATGAAAAACTCATGGATGAACATGGGTTTAACATACGATCAATGACTCAAGATTTTAAAGGTAAACAAGCTGATGCTGCTTTTAAATCTGAACAGAGTAAATTAAAAAACATGCAGCAAAAAGGTCAGATCCAAAATATGGGTCAGGCTGGTAGGACTGCTAGGAAAAATATGCATGCTGCAATGGCTGCTTTTGGTCAACAACAAAGTGCTTTAGTAGATGCGATTACTAGAAGTGAAAGTAGTTATGCATTAGGAATGGAGAAGGGATTTAAAGATACTGCACGAAGTCAAAGAGAACTAAGGGAGTCCATGAAGAGTGCTGGTAGTCAGTATGAAATGGATCAAGCTCAAGCAGCTTTGAAAAAATATTCTGCTGATCTTTCTGCTGAATCTAAACTTGCTCCAATGCCTGTACAAAGACCACAGATGACAAAACCACTCAAGGTACCTAAACCACGTAACCTTGCACCAGAAGAACCACCAAGTTGGGAGCAGTATGAATCCATTAAACCTATTAAAGGTGCTATATCTAAACCTAGTACGTTACAAAAATTAGGAGCTGTTGTTGGTACTATAGCTAGTGTTGCTAGTCTATTTAGTGATGATAGATTAAAATATAATATAACTCGTATAGGTAATTCAGCTAAAGGTATACCTATCTATACATTTAAATATAGATTTGATGGTGCACACGGCCCTACTTACAAAGGTACATCAGCACAAGACTTATTAGAAATAGGTCGAAAAGATGCTGTTGGTACAACTGAAGATGGTGGGTTCTATTATGTCGACTACAGTAAGCTGGATGTCGATTTTGAAAAACTAACTTAAAAGAGTAATGTCTTTATACCAAGGGTTCGCCCAACAAAAGGGCTTTGGTGCATATCATGTAGATATACCAGACCCGTCTGAAAAGATCCGTCGCCAAGGCTTAGAAGCCATGAAGGGGATGGAGGCTAAGATACAGAGTAATGCTGAGCAAGCTCAGAGACTCTTAACAAATTTTGAACAGAACGCACAGATTGAAGCAAGCCAGCGTCAATCTAATTTTGAGTTAAGAACTCATTATGCTCAAACAATGGCAGCAGGTAAGTGGAAAAACTACGAAACTGCTATTAAAAATGCTGAGACTAGAGCTAAAGGTAAGGAAAAAGATTGGCAAGCTTTACTTAGTTTAACAAAATCTGGTGCACAACTAGCTAAGATGGGAATCGATCATAACCGTAAGGTGACTGATGGATTCGTTGATCAAATTTATAGAGACTATGGTATAGGTTGGAAGCAATTTCAATTTATACAAGGTTTACAAGATGAAGTAATTCAAAGTGGTGCTGATCTTCAAGGACTATTAAGGAAGATGGAGATCCGTGGTAACGTCCCTATGGATGTTATTCAAAGGATACGCCGTGGTGGTGGTTACATGAATCTAGCAGTCAATAAAACTTCTGCTAGACGATGGGCTAATAGTACACTAAAATCTAATATCGCTGCTAGATCTAGTGAGCCATTAGATTTACCAGGTATGCCTAAGGGTCTTACCTTAAATAGTGCTACTGGACCTAATCTTGAAACTGCTTTACAGTATTTAGTTAGTGATGAGATAAGAAAACTAGATGATCCGCAAACTGGAGAAGCTAGATGGAATAATAAAGTACTTGCATTAGCTGGTATTTCTGGTCCTGATGGAACTATTGCTAGATTAAAAGCTAATTATATACAAAAAGATGTAGAGCGTACACAGCGAAGAGAATATGCTGATAGACATAATGAAACTATAACTATACTTAAAGACTTCATGGGACCACAAGGTGGGTCTCCTGATGTAGCAGGTGCTAGAGGTATACAAGGTGCTATATATTTTCTTGCTGGTGGTATGGATGCTCCTGGTAATCAATTATCTATAGCACGTAATAGAGTAGTAGATTCAATAGATGCTGGACTAAGAAATGGCCAATTAACCTGGGAAGAAGTTAGAGGTTTAGGGGATTTAGATATATACCCTAGAGGTACTAATGGTAAAAGTGTTAAATGGTCTAAACATTTTTCAAAAGATTGGGGTAAAATAGTAGCAGCTGGTGAACAGTTTTATGAGAATGAAGAAGCTGAATTAGCTTTAGAAACTGCACATTTAAAATTAGAAGGTAAAGAGTTTCTCGGGAATATGCGAGAAATAGTTCAATCTGGTGAATATGATTTAGATACTTTAATTAAATTCTCTGCTTATGCTGAGAATAGAGGTCATCATTTTGATGCAGCTAAAACATATTTAAATAGTGTTATAGCTAAAGGTAAAACTACTATTAATGATGATATAGGTTCTAAACAATTAATAGCTAGAGCTAACAGAGGAGAGATAATTACAGATGATGAGATAGATAGATGGAACTTTAGTGATGGTGTAGCTTCACAAGTTAAAGCAGAAGTAGTTAAACATAATAATAATTTACCACAACAAGGTACTAATGGTACTTATGAAAGATTAGAGAGCTTTATTGATGGTGAGTTAAAAACTATTATACCTCCTAAGTCTGGTTATCAACATAACTCTACGCATAAAGACGCTAAAATAGGTGCTATGCGTGAGGCTGCTTTACATTATAGAACTGCCAGAGAATCAGGTAAGAGTCATGAAGACGCTTATGACTATGCTAAAGGTAAAATCCATGAAGATCTATGGAAAGAAGGTGGTAGATGGCATAAGAAAACCAAGAATGGTGTAGCTTATTTTAACGACTTTGGGCCTAAAGATTTTGATACTATAGATCTTAATAGAGAACAGTTAGGAGCACGGTTACATAACAACCCTGATGCTATTTATACTGAACAGATGATAAATGAATCAGATTTAAAAGAGATATCTGCTCAAGCACAGAAGGGTATTTACAGGCCAGTACATAATAAAGCTATGCTTATTCAATCTCTTACTAGAGGTAATGTAAGTGGTGTTGAAGCAATGCAAGCACAATTACAACTGATAAGAGATAGAGAAACACAGGAGTTAGGTGCACCTACTACTCAGTTATTACCTCAAGACTATGTTAATAGGTACTCAACTGAAGTGAAGAAGATACATCCTTTGGCTACAAGATTATTAAATACTTATAATCTAGCTGATGTTAATAAGGCTTATGTTAGAAGTGGATATCAACCACCTAATCAAAACCACTATTACAATAAAATCTATCCTATGGTAGAGACAGGTGATTATAATAATGTTATGAATGCTGAAGGTCAAATTGTTAATTCTAATTCAACTATAAAAGCAAGTATATCAAATGCTTCAATTAGGCAAGTATTGCAGATAATGGAGAATGGTTGGATTACACATGCTGGTAACGCTTTGTTTGATTATGAATCCTTGAAAGCAGCTGTAGAAGGTTCTGGTATAGGATGGGAAGCAAAGTTCAACGCAGATAACCAACGGAAACTTACAAACTGGAAATTTAAAAATAATGGTTTAGCAAGTTTTGGTCATGTAGAACCTGATGAATATAATATAGAAGTGGCTGATAGCGTTAATCAAAATCTAAACACTGATAAAATAGATGGTCGAACATTTTATCGTTCTATGGGAGCATGTAACACAGAAGCCTGCTCATTCATGAAAGCAAACCCTCAATTATTTGGAATTGAAGAATGACAGAAGAACTTAATCCCGTAGTAGAACCTTATGAAGTAGACCCTTATCATAAAGCACAAGATGATTTCGATCAACGACAAGTTGAAGAGACTACTGATGATGATGCTGTAGATAATGTAGAAAACTCTGAGATGAAAGCTCAGGGTGAGAAAGAACCTGTAGATGAAAGACAACAAGCTTTTGATAGTTGGACTCATAAAGTACCTGTTGTAGGTAGTTTAAAATGGGGACTAGATTCAGCAGCATTGGGTGTTGGTGATTTTATATTTGATGCCGTAGGTCTTGTACCTTGGCTAAAACCAGCTGATGAATGGTGGGATAATAACTCGCCTAGAGCTAGTCATCCAGCTCATAAAATTATACGTGATTCTTCTTCAGTTATAATACCTTCCCTTGTAGGAGGTATGGGTCTTGTAGGTTGGGGTACTAAAGCTACTAAAGCTATGACCTTACCTGGTTATGTTAGGACATTAGGTACAGTAGGTGCTTACACTGGTGCTGATACAGCAGTAGCTATGATATCATCTCATTCAAAAACAGATGATAATTTAGCAGCTTCTCTCAATAACTGGTTAGGTTGGGGGTTACCCTGGGCTACTAGAGATGGAGATAGTCCAGATGTAAGATGGAAAAAGAATGTCTTTGAAGCTGGTGGGTTAGCTGGTGGTGTAGAATTAGTAGGAGCAGCCTTTGCTTTTGCTAAGAAAGCTAAATTATTCCCACGGGATGCACAAGCTGCAGAATTAATTAATGCTAAGAAAGTACAATTAAGTCAGTATGATAATGCTTTATCAGCTGACGTAGATGGCTCTATAGCAGCTAGGAAGGCCGCTCAAAATGATGAAATGATAGATGCACTTAAAGCAGATCCATCAGGTCAAGATGGCTATAATGCATTTATTAATGATTTAGGTGATGATGCTGCAGGTAAAGCTGTAGTTAATACACAGCCTGATCCAATGATGGCTAAGTTACACCAAGCACAGATCCAAGGTAATATAGGTACTACAAATGGTAGAGCTGCTGCTGTAGCTAGTGAATCATTTCAAAAACAATTGATGCGGGCAATAGATGGTAATGAAAGAGCTAAACAATTAGATAATTTATTTGATGCTATATCTCCTAACTTTGATGCTATTGTAAGCAATGGTGTTGATAATATTAAGATAACAGCAGAACAAATGAATAGGTCTATAGATAATTTAACTCAAGCTACCTTTGGTAGAGATTTAAACTTTGGTGAGTTTGAAGCTATTGTTGATGATATGAAGTCAACAGTGTTTAATTCAAATGCATACTTAGACGAACAAGCATGGGTTAATTATTCTAAAGCTTTTAAAAATGCATATGATAAACTCTTTGATCCTAATCAAATGAGAGCATCTGCTATGCTTGTACAACAATCTGGAGATACTATCACTGATGTAGCTACGGCTGCTAAGATGTTAGGTGATGATGTTGATACATCCAGGCAGTTAAAGATTATGTTTGATAAGCTTAATCTCTTAGATACTGAGATGAAGGTAAATAATTATATTACTAAACAAGCTTTATCTTATAAACAGTTAAGACGTGGAGGTAATCTACAAGCTACAACTAGTTGGTTAGAGAAACAAAGTGAAGACTTTGATAAATATTTAGCACAGATTAGAAAGACAAACGATACAATTAATGATGAATTGTGGCGTATTGCTAAAGAAGATCCTGCTTACTTTAGACCACTTAAAGACGTCTTTGCTGAGACCAATGGTAATGTAGATCAGATACATAAACTAAAAGCATATACTGATAGCAAATTAGGTTTAATTAAAAAAGGAGTTATAGATCTTGAACCAGAAGTATCTAGCTTAATAATTAAAGGTGCTCATGCAGCTAGAATACATAGCGTCTTAAGTGGATTATCTGCTGTACGTGCTGCAGTTGGTAACTCTATGTTAACAGCTATTAAGCCTTTGTCAGTATTTGCTGGTGCTAAAATGACAGGTGATGCAGCTACCTTTAAGAGAGCAACCTATACTTATGGTGGTATCTCTGAGAACTTTAAACGTGCTTTTAAAGTAATGAGAGATGAGTGGAACTTTGCAAAGAGTTTCCCTGAAGAAGCTATGATGCGTGGTCGTGCTGACCTTCAATCTGCAAGGATGGATAAGTTAGATCACTTAGAAAGTATGGCAGATATATGGCGACGTGATGGAGAGAATGGTAAACTAGCTATGTGGAACATGGCTAAAGGTTTAACTTGGTGGAATAAACAACACTTTGTTAAGTATGGTACGAATGCATTGTATGCTATTGACGGTTTTACTAACTCCTTTATGGCTAGTGGTATGGCTAGAGCTAGAGCATATGATGAGGTATTAAGTATAAGTAAAGGTTCTTTTGATAAGGATAGGTTCCTTCAGGTACAACGTGATTTATACGATGAAGCTTTTGATGCTGCAGGACGTTTAAAAGACGAAGCAGCTAAACATGCATCACGAGAGATTGCACTTAACTTAGATAATAAAGCTGTACAACAGTTTGAAAGATTCCTAGATTATGTACCTGCTGCTAGAGGTGTATTCTTATTCCCTCGAACTGGTGCTAATGCATTCGAGTTAGGTTGGTCATTCAATCCAATGAGTAATCTAGGCCCTGCAATGACTAAAGCACGTAAGACTTTAGGTGCTGTAACGGCACAAGAAAAGCTTGCAATGTTAGCAGAGCATGGTATAGATGCTACACAAAATGCTGACTTAGCTTTCAATACTCTTAAGTCTGAATATATTGGACGTCAAATCATGGGTAGTACTGTGATTATGGGTGTTGGTATGTGGGCATTAGAAGGTAATATAACTGGTGCAGGACCTCAAGATGACGCTGAAAGGCGTCGTATGATGTCATTAGGATGGAAACCATTCTCAATAAAGAATCCAATTACTGGTGAATGGAGAAGCTATCAAGGGTTAGAACCTTTTAGTCAATTAATGGGTCTTACTGCTGACATTGTATATCAAGCTAACCGTGTAGATCAATCTATTACTGAAGATTGGTTTAGGAAAGCAGCGTTTGCTGTTAGTATGAACGTCACTAATGGTACATTTATTAGTGGATTTGAACCTCTTGCCGGACTTATATCTGGTGATCCTAGTGCTTGGACACGTTTCTTTGCACAACAGACTGATATGTTAACTCCTTATAAAGGAGTGAGAAGCGTTCTCAATAACATAGTGTCTCCACAATTAAAAGATGTAGAGAATGATTACCTTGCATATTTAAAGAATGCTAATAAGTTTATGTTTGCTGGTACATTAAAAGATCACTTAGATATTTACACTGGTAAACCTATTAATACTGTCGAATCAATTAATGTAGCAGCTAATGCTGTTCTTCCTGTATTCAAATCGAATGGAGGTATGGAACCATGGAGACAGTGGTTATTAGCTACAGGATGGGATGGTGTTCAAAGAATACGTAGAAATAAATATACACAAGAACCTCTTAGTGCAGATGATAGACACTTCCTTAATAACTGGATAGCTAAAAATGCTAATCTTGAACAACAAATAACTAATTTAATGGTTCAAGATGATGGTTATTATACTAAAAAAATGAAAGAGTATAAAGATGAAAAAGGTCTTTTACCTCAATCTCAAATGCCAGTAAGACAGTGGGTAGTTCATAAAGAATTAGATAGGATACATGATAGAGCATTTGATGCTGCATGGACTGCATTAGAAGCACGTAAGAGTCAGTTTACTGAAGTTGGTAGAGAACTAAGTAATCGAAATATTGAATTACAACAAGGTAAAATTAAAGACGCAAAACGAACTCAACAAAGAGTTAACCAATTACTCCGAGATACTCGTAACAAATAAGCATTATGGCTACAACTCAAAACGTATATACTGGAGACAATACCGCCGTTGACTTTCCTTTCACATTTCCATATTTAAAAGAGTCTGACATTAAGGTAAGCCTTGATGGTACAGATCAAACAATTACATCTCATTACACTTTACATAATGCAACTACAATAAGATTTGGCACTGCTCCTGCTACAGGAAAGATAGTTAGAGTTTATAGAGATACTGCTAGTGATAGCTTATCTTCAACTTTCTATCCAGGGTCAGCAATCAGATCTACTGATCTAAATGATAACTATACTCAGAACTTGTATGTAACACAAGAAGGAGAGTATGATACAGCTTCTGCTCAGGATTATTCTAAACGCTTTATTATCGATGGTGATGGATCTGACACTACTGGAACAGAAGAACACCCAGTTATAGCTAATAGACCTGCTAAACCACAGGGTGTACCTTTTGCTATTACAACAGCTGGTAACGCAGTTACAACAGCTAACACTGCATCTACAAATGCGTCAAACGCTGTAACTACCGCTAACGCAGCTAATACAACTGCGGCGACAGCTAATGCTACAGCTGGTACAGCGAACACAAACTCAACTAATGCTGTTAATACAGCAAATAGTGCAGTAACTACAGCAAACAGTGCAGTAAGCACAGCTAATAGCGCTGTTAGTACAGCTAATGCAGCCGATGCTATTGCTGATTCAGCGAAGCTAGCAACTGATAGATTGGTTGCTACAACTACTGATGGAGGTTCTACATGGACTCAAACAGGTAATAATACAAACGCATCAACTGATCCTAAGGGTGTCGGTTATGCTATTACTACTGCAGAAGGTGCTGTAACCACTGCTAATAGTGCAGTAAGTACTGCCAACAGTGCAGTTAGTACAGCGAATACCGCTAATACAACAGCTGGGAATGCTGTAACAACAGCTAATACAGCGAGTTCCACTGCTACAACAGCTAATTCTACAGCTAACACAGCAAACACTAATGCTTCTAATGCAGTCACCACTGCGAATGCTGCGAGTGCTGCTGTAGCTGCAGCTGTAACATATACACAAAAAGCTAATGAAGCTGCTTTACAAAGCTTTGCTCCAGGCGAAGATGCAACTGATAATTTAGGTTATTATGAAGTAACAGATTCAACTAATTTAACTAATGAAGGTTGGGTACATAGTGGTGTACATTATAAAACACAGAACATCCCAGCTAGTTTTGAAGGAGCTCCTGGACTTACAGTAAGATTAGAATTTAATTTTAATTCTGCATCAGGTGCAGATAGTTCTAATCAAAAAACTTTTACTTGGATGAGTTACTTTGCTAATGATCCAGAGGAGAGGTATTTACCTAACCAAAGAGTACATTTAGCAGGAACACCAACTTCAGGAAATATAAATTATTATACAGTTAAAGTAGCAACTAAGAATGCTTTCCATCGTTATAATGGAACAGGATCATCTAATGGATTTACTATTAACGGTGAACAAGCTCCTTTCTTGGAGTGGACACCTGGTGTAACTTATAGATTTGATCAAGCAGATTCATCTAATGCTAATCATACATTGAAGTTTTATGAAGAAGCAGATAAAACTACATTATATTCAACTGGTGTAACATTAAACGGTACTCCTGGTCAAGCAGGAGCTTATACCCAAATAGTTACAACAGATACATTACCTACAGTTTTACATTATATGTGTGTTGAACAAGCTCATGAAGGTAATGGAATACAAACTAATACTGCTTTTGATAGAACTGCGTTGCCAGTTATTGATGGTGGGGATTTCACCCTAACAGCAAGTTCAGCAACAGTTACAACTACTTATGACGGAGGAGCGTTTACTTAAATGGGTGTACCAAGTCCTAGAACCCCGGTACGCGTAGCACGGGGTACAAAATCAGTCTTAGAGACTAATAAAGCTGCACTTGAAGAAGGTGAAGTTTGTTACGCAACAGATGAAAATTCATTATATGTTAAAGAAGGTAACGATTTAATACAACAACAGAGTGCTTCAGGTGGTACATTTACTGGTACGCATACTTATGATTCAAATGGTAATATAGTTATCAATGGATCCTTAGATTATAATGGGTCTGGTAATGCTACCTTTACTAACATAGCCGTAGAAAGTGATCTATGGTGTTCTAATCAAAGTGGTATTAAATTCTTTGAACCTACTAGTGCTGGTGGTAATAATGAAACTGTTACAATAAAAGCACCAGATGAAATCACATCTAGTTTCACTTTAAAGCTTCCTGCTGATGATGGTAATGCAGATGAATTCTTACAGACAAATGGCTCGGGAGTTCTAACCTGGGGTACCTCTTCATCTGGTGCAACAGGTGGTGGTGCTGATGCTATCTTTGTAGAAAATGATAAAATAGTAACTACTAATTATTCAATAACTTCCACTAAACATGCCCACTCGGTTGGGCCTATTTCAATTAACAACAATATCGTTGTTACAATTCCCGCAAACTCAACCTGGTTGGTATCTTAATTATGGCATACGGAAAAATTAAAGCAGACACTCTTGTATATGACAATAGTGGTTCTGATGTGGAGCTCGCGTTAAGTGATGTAGCTCCTAAAGCTTCTCCTACATTTACAGGAACAGTTAATGCAGCTGCATTGACCCTAAGTGGCGATTTAACAGTGAATGGTACAACCACCACTGTAAATTCTACTACTTTGACTGTAGATGACAAAAACATTGAGCTTGGCTCTGTCGCAAGTCCATCGGATAGCACCGCCGATGGAGGGGGTGTAACCCTCAAAGGCGCCTCCGACAAGACAATATTATGGACAAACTCAACTGATTCTTGGGACTTTAACCAGCACGTTAATGCTGCAACAGGTCAAGAATTTAAAATTAATAATGTATCAGTACTGAGTGCAACAACACTTGGATCTTCTGTTGTAGGTAGCTCACTAACTTCAGTAGGTACACTAGCAGGTCTTGACCTTGCTGGTCTTCTAACTGAGCATGTAACAGTTACTGCAGGTAAACTGAGTGATGCAGCTAACCTAGACCTTGCCAATGGTAACGTCTTCTTATTCACAACAGCAGAATCTACGACTGCAACTCCTAACCTTCGCTACAATAGTTCAACAACTTTGAACAGTAAGATGGCTGTAGGTGATGTAGTTACAGTAGTACTTGTTACAACAGCTAATGCTTCAGCCTTCTGTGCTCAACTAACGATTGATGGTGCAGCAGTGACAGAGAATTGGGTTGGAGGTAGTGCACCAGATGGAGGTGGCTCATCAGGTGTCGATATTCATAGCTATACAATTATTAAAACAGCTTCTGCTACGTGGACTGTTATTGGTAATCAATCAAAAACTAGCTAACCTTAATGGGGGATTATGAATTATATTAAGATGTCCCCAATCGTAGGGATGAGTGGATATGGTGGAGGGGCTACGGCCCTTCCCTTCTCTGGTATTAGCGTTCCAAAATGGGAAGGTAACTATGGTGTAGTTTCTGGTGGACATGATGGAAACAGTAACCAAGATGTAATAAATAGATGGAGTATAGATACTACAGGAAACGCTAGTGACCATGGTGATCTAGTTCATGAAAGAAATGCTATAGCTTCTTGTGGTGGAGAAGGTAGAGGTATAACTGCAGGTGGGCATTATGCTGTCAATAGAGATTGGATAGATTATTTTTCATTTTCAACTGCTGGAAATGCTTCTGACTTTGGTGATCTTACTGTAGCTAGAAATGGTTTAGGTGCTTGTTGTGATGCTTTAAGAGCTTGCTTTTTAGCAGGTAATGATGCTGGTGGGGTTAGTAACCACATAGACTATATTACTGTCGCTAATACAGGCAATGCTACTGACTTTGGTGATTATGATGAGTCTGTTGAAGCAGTTAGTTGCGTTAATGATGCTACACGTGCGATAGGTTATGGAGGAGATTCAGGTGGAGGTGCTCGTGCTGATATGTTTTATTGGACGATTCAAACAACTGGTAACTCTTCAAGTTTTGCAAACCTAGCTAATGCTAGAAAATATGCTAATGGTTGTTCGAATTTAACAAAAGCGCTGATAGCTGGTGGACACCAAGCCATGAATGAAATGGAACATATTACTGTACAATCAGCTTCCAATGGTACAGACTTTGGAGATCTTACAGTTGGTAGAAGAGGTCTAGGTAGTGGTGGAAGTTCTGAAGGTGATCGCGCCTGTTGGGGTGGTGGTATGAATCAAAACAATAACAATCATTATAATACTATAGATTATACTTCTTTTTCTAGTCCTGGTAATGCTGGAGATTTTGGAGATCTTACTAATACGCCACAATGGAGTTCTGGAGCTTCAGGAGATTAACTTATGAACTATATTAAAATGAGCCCCTTAGCAGGGTTAACTGGCTATGGAGGTGGATCTAGCAGTTTAGTTGCTGTAAGTTCAGGGCCAACAGGAGATCAATTAGGTGATCGTGCAATAATTGGTGGTGGAAGGCATGGTAGCGGTAGCCTTACGTATCACGATGCTACAGATTATTTCTCAATATCTAATATTACTAATGCCACTGATTTCGGTAATTTAACTGTAGCACGTTCACAACTTTCTTCTTGTTCTAATGGTACTCTTGCATTTTTTACAGGAGGCTGGAACGGCAGTAGTAATTGGAATACTATTGATTACTATACTGTCGCCAACACAGGCAATGGTACAGATTATGGAGATTTAACAGTAGCCCGTAGAGGTGGTGCTACAACAGAAAGTACTACTAGAGCTGTACATGGTGGTGGTAATGATTTCAATACCACTATGGATTATTTCGATATATCTACAACATCAGGCAACGCTACAGATTTTGGAGATCTATCAGATGGTAGAGAAAGTAGCGGTGCTACGTCTAATATGGTTAGAGGAGTCTGGGTAGGAGGTTATGATGAAAAAGATGTTATGGATTATGTAGCCATAGCTACAACTGGAAATGCTACTGATTTTGGAAATCTAACTGAAGGACGTATTTGGCCTAAAGGCATGACTAATAACACTAGAGGAGTATTCGCAGGAGGTAGTGGAAGCACTTATGAGAACCAAACTGCTACAATTGATTATATAACAATAGACACGACTGGTAATGCTACAGACTTTGGTGATTTACCAGCAGCTAGAAAAACTTTTGGTACTGCTTCTGATGGTACAACAGGAGTTATGGCAGGTGGTTACAACCAAACCCAAGGAAACTACTTTGATGGTATCTGGAAGCTAACTATAGATACAGCTGGTAATGCTACCGATAGTACTTATAGTCTTGCCAATCCAGATCGTGGTTACATGACTGGTTGCTCAGGGGATTAACTTATGAATTACATTAAAATGAGTCCTTTATCAGGACTAAGTGGCTACGGTGGTGGAACATCTGGATTATCTTTTGTAGGAGGTGGTGTTAAAGCTATAACTTGGGGAGCTGATAGAGGTATAACTGCTGGTGGAGGTCGTGCAAATGCTACTGATAGTATTTGGTATTGGTCTATATCAACAGGTAATAACGCTACAGCTTTTGGAGACATGGCAGATGCAAGCAATTCTTATAATGAAGCTGTTTCAAATATAGCACGTGGTGTTATTACTAGAGGTGGTAATGGAGATAATTATTATAATGATCTTGACTATATTACTATAGGTTCAGCTGGTAATGCTACTGACTTTGGAGATTTATCTGAAGCTAAAGGTGGATCTGCTGGCTCCTCTAATGGAACTCGTGGTTTATTTTGGGCTGGTCATAAAGGTGGTACAAATAATAAATCTTCAATGATTGATTATATAACTATCGCTAATACAGGGAATGGAAGTGATTTTGGTGATATTTGGGCTAATGGTTTAAGCAATTCAGCAGCTTGTGGTGATGATACACGTGGAATAAATGCTGGTGGACATGGTAACTATGGTAATGTAGGTGATGGAGAATATGGCGCCTATCAAGAAGAAATAGAATATGTAACATATGATACAACAAGCAATTCTTCTGACTTTGGAGATCTTACTCAAAATCGAGATGAACAAGCTAGTTGTAGTGATATGACTATAGCAGTTTGGGCTGGTGGTCAAGAGAATTCTACGTATGATATTATAGATTATGTTACTATACAAACCACAGGAAATGCTACTGATTTTGGTGACCTTATTCATGTAAATAAATTCTGCAGTGGAACTGGAGATAGTGTTAATGGCTGTATCTGCTGTGGACGTAATTCCAGCAACAACGGAGCTGGTGATTTTATTCAATATATAACTTACGCTACACCTGGAAATGCCACTGATACTTGTGATGCACTTACTGCAAGACATTATACTTGCTCAATATCAGGAGAATAAACTTTTATCCACTCAATTATGACAGACATTGTAAAACAAGAAGAAACTGCAGGCTTTATTATTCCAAATAATGTTGTTAATGAAGCTGCAGTACAAAAAGTACAACAATACTTACCAGAGTTAGCTGAGAAATCAGCTGCTTTTGGTAGTAGAAATAGTCAATCAACATTATCATTAATGAGTTTGACTATGCTTAATGGTCATTCTCCTTATCGTATGCTAAGGCAAATCTTAGCTGAAGCTGAAAAAAGAAAATCAGCTTTAGCAGAGGCTCAAGTAAATTATGCTAAATCATTAAAAAGAATAGAAGACCTTAAAGATTCTGATGATCCAATCAAACAAGCAAGGTATAGACAAAGCTGTGTAAACCTTGCTACTATGGAACAGAAAATCAATGGGTCTTTTGGTGATCTTGCTACCTTAATAGAAGCTTATAATAATATTAAAGCTGCTAATAGTATAGATGATTGGGATGAAGAGGCCTTTGAGAAAGAAGAAAAGAAACATCATGTAAGACGGGCATTTGAATTAATGTATCGTAACTTACTTGATGGTGGTAGAATGTCTACATCCACTATTGAATATTGCCAACAATTTGGTGTACATCCACAAATCTGCATGACTGAAACATCAGGTTATGTCGCTCATTGCGCCAAAAGAATATCAAATGGAGAAATCCTACATTCTAATGATTTAGAAGAATTCTTAGATGAGATGGGTGAGAAGTACTATAAAAATGCAGATAAAACTGCTGAACGATTATTTGGTAAATCTGACTTTACAGTAAGTGATTATATGTATAAAACAGTAACTAAATAATGGAAACCCCTTCAATCTATCTACCTCCTCAGGTAATACCACAAACTCCACCTTTACCGCGTCCTAATTTGGATGCACCTTCGGCGAACTTACCTTCTTATACACCTATGTTGGTACCGTCTGGTGACTTACGAGTTTTAGCTGGTACCAAATCAGAAGAGGAAGAAGAGAATGAAGGAAAACCACAACCAAAGGAAGTAAAGAAGGTAGAGATACCCTTTACTAACTATAGGATGCCGATACCAGAAGAAGAGATCATGGTTACTGCAGCTACAACTGCAGCGATCTCGGTTGCGGCGACTCTGACAGCCACCAGTCTTTTTAAGCAATGTGTGAAGATATTTAAACCTATCATCATGCAACTTGCAAAACGTATACAAAAGAAATTCACCAAGAATGGAGAAACCGGAAAAGAAGAATCTTCTGGATAAACTAAAAGATGGTATCGATGATAAAGAAGAACAGATTCAAATCTTAGGTACCT
>VTLG01009669.1_pt1 | contig 22444 bp, 25 predicted proteins | sample 4694571 | NCBI WGS metagenome assembly VTLG01 (sample SAMN12604809, study PRJNA352737) | marine metagenome | biome: ENVO:00000447; feature: ENVO:00000209|ENVO:00000569|ENVO:01000036; material: ENVO:00002151; isolation source: viral sequences binned using virsorter ...
TCTAACGGTTCTCCCGTATAAGGATTAACGTGTCCAGTTACTTCTTCCTGTTCCCCAGTCTGAGGGTTAACTATTGTTGCTGTTTTACCACTAGCCCTTAATTCGGAAGCAATACCTGCAGTTTCATCATCTACTTCTGGTGTAGGTGTAGGTTGTGCCGCAGGTGCTTGAGAAACGTTTGCTCCTGTAGCCTTTGCTGCTGCTTGTTGTTCTTCCAGATACTGAGACGCAGAAGAAGGCTGCGCCGCTTCTTCCTCTGGGGCCGGTGTAGGTGTAGGTTGTGCAGCAGGTGCTTGAGAAGCATTTGGCTGTTGACCTGCACTAGGAAGCTGGCGTAGCTTGTTTGCCACTTGTTGGGTATTTTGTACCGTTTGCTGAGGCTGCTGAATATCTAGTTGTACTTGCGGTTGTGGTGCAGCAGCATTCGGTTGTGGCTGCTGTTTAGCCTGTCCTGCAGTCCACTCGTTCCACTTTTCGGGATTATCTCCAAATTCATCTATACGTTGCTGAAGTTCTGTTCTTGCGGCATCTTTATCATCCGCACCAGTAATAAAATTACCAATAGCATTTTTAGTGCTTGAAGTGAATACATTGGCTTGAGTTAAATTCTTTAGAGTAGCATTCTGATTTGCTGCAGCTTGTTTCCCAGCAGCACTACCTGAGTAACTCTGTTTTGGTTGTTCTTTAGAAGGGGTTGTTTTAGAAGCCTCTTGCTGAGAGTTTTGCTTAGCTGTTCTAGCAGCACCTGCCTCTGCCTGACTTTCCACTAACCCCATAATGTCTTCGTTAGATATTTCTTCCCCTGCCTCTTTTTTCTTGGATAACTCTACTCTTAATGCTTCAGCTTTTTCTCCTTCAGGAGTTTGATTTGCTTCTTCTCCATAAGTAGGATTATTTAGCGACTCTTCAAGTTTGAGGTCGTGTACAAGCTGTATATCCGCATCTTCTATCTCTTCTCCCGCCGCTTGTTTTTCTCTTACCTCATTTATTGCATAATCGAACTTTTTCTTACTAAGAGTTCGTACTGCCTCTTGTTTCTCTTCTGGACTACCCTGTCGGGTTGCCCGAATATCGTCTTCGGTTATAGAACCACCCCACTGAGAGGCTTGCTGCTTATCCTTGGCTTGTTGCTGCTGCGGCTCAGCATCAGCTTGTCCTGCTGTTTGAGCAGCATTAGCTTGCTGTTGTGGCTGTGCTGTTACGTTTTGTAAGGGTTTTCCTGTATAAGGATTAACCTGCCCAGTTACTTCTTCTTGTTCTCCAGTTTCGGGATTAACTATTGTCGCTGTTACTGGTGTAGGTGGTTGTAAAGGTTTTCCCGTATAAGGATTAATTTTTGCGCCTTCTGGCAGGGTCTCCTTTTCTCCTGTCTGAGGATTAAACACCTCTTGAGGTGCTTGTGCTTCAGGTGCTTGAGCAGCATTAGCTTGAACTGGTGGCTGAACTGCCGCTTGAGCAGCGTTGGCTTGAACTGGCTGCTGAACATCTGGCTGTGCTTGTGGTTGTGCAGTACCAGTAGCGGGTTGCTGAGCAGCAGCAGTACTAGCAGCAGGTTGCTGCTGAGCTTGCTGGGGCTGTTGCTGTGGTACTGGTGCCGCTTGCTGAGGCTGCTGAACAGGGGCACTCTGTTGAGTTAGCTCGTTGAGTCTGTTACTGAGGCGTTGAGCAGGGGCACTCTGGTGAGCCTGTTGCTGAGCCTGTTGCTGAGGCTGTTGCTGCTGAGCAGCAGGTTGCTGCTGGGGTTGAGTCTGGGCAGCAGTCGGCTGAGGCTTAGGAGGTGTAGGAGTAGACTGGTTCCTTCCAGTAGACGAAGCCTTCTTTCCTCCACCACCAGCAGAGTTATTAGCGGCTTGTTTACTTAAAAGAGTACGAACAGCCTTCGCTATACTGTCTAAGTCTTTAGTAGCCATGTTAACCTACCTGTACGGGTTATAGGTTTTCGTAGTAACAGACCTCAACCTACTGTTTACAATGGCATCTACCATTGCTTCATACTCTTTAAGTTGTTTCTCTAACAACTTACGGAACGTATCACTAGGCAAACTATTACCTACCTATACTGACCATTAATAGTTTAAAAATTTTACCATAAAAAATAACTATCTACCATAGTCTTGAGGGGTCTGATTAGGATGAACTCGCTCATAAGCGGCGGGTCCTCCCATATTAGTAATCACCTCACTTCTATGGGGTTTATCTATCTTATGACATCCCTTAGTCCCAGGATGGTCATGGTATCCAGCCATACATCCGACTCTTGGAAACTTCTCTTCCTTATCTAAATAATCATTGATAGCATGATACGCATCGTGTATCTCGGAAGGAGCAACCTTACTGCCTTCTAAGGATTTAATGATTGAATCCAGAGTTTTACTTAGCTCATCCTGAAGATACAGACTGTCATCGTAGATAAGGCCAACATCTCCCGTATGACCAGCATCTCGTCCACTATTATTAGTGGTCTTACGAGTAAACTTTCTACGTTTGGGCGCATCATCTTCTACCATGAACGCCCTACTAGAACCTTGTTGTTTGCTAAAAGCCATAAATTTAAATTCCTACATCCACATCATGTGGAACATATCCGTTAGAAGTCCACTTAGTCCAAGTACCGTCACACTTACGACCATAAGTCATTCTCTTGCCTTTATGGTTATGGGAACAACCTGTATCAACTGTCCACTCGCCCATCGCATCTTTAGAACCACCCATATACCATCGGGCGTGGCCTTCCTCAATCATTTGTTCATTAATGTTGATACCTGTACCAGTGTTGGCGTTAATCCAAATCTCACCCAGAATTCTTCCAAACTTTCCTTTGCCGTGCTTTGAGGTCTTGAGAACCACATCTTTCTTGCCACGTTTCTTGGGAATCACATTAGCCTCAGCTATAAGTTCCTTGATTCTAGCCTTCGCAGCCAGTCCCAGAACCTTTTCCTTCTTATTAGAGGTAAAAGATTCAGGAGTGTCTAATCCAAGAAGACGAATGCGTTCCTCGTAGATTATCTTGAATCCCATATCGATACGAGCATCGACAGTATCACCGTCAACTACTCTCGTAATCACTACTGGAAACTGAAAACTAGGTCCCATTGACATAATAAACTCCTATCCCGCTGGCGGCGGCGGTGGCATCGGTCCTGCTGGAGGAGGTGCCATTCCTGGGTCCATAGGTGGTGCCATTGGAGGAGGAGGTCCTCCCATCGGAGGAGGTGGCATACCTTCCATTCCAGGCATTCCCATTGGAGGTTGTGGTGCTTTCTCGTATGTAAATTTGATATCCACACCCTTGGTTTTAGTAGGAGTGTATCCAAGATTAATCATTGCCTGTGCATTCTCAATCCGTTGCTTATCCAGCCTCAACTTATCTTCTTCAGTTCTCTCTAATGGAGGAGTAAGCTGGATTTCCCAATCAGTTATTCCTAAAGACTTGAGTATGAAAGGAATAACACCTCTATTGATTATGTTCTGGTAAGACTCCACCAAGTTTTCAAACATGGATGTCTGAGCAGTTTCACGAGTCAAACCACCAACACTACTGGAGTCTCCCTGATACATGGGAGTCACACCCCAGAGCATAGCTATTCTCTCTCTAATCTCCTGTCTCACAGAAAGAATATCTAATTCTTCAAAGGTATACCCCAATCTAATTTGGTCAGTACGTCCCCTACTACTTTTAGCAGATGCCGCAACCCATGGGAAAGTGTTGGGGTCCTGAAGCATCTGCATCTTGATGCGTTCAATCTCGGTCTCCAGAGACTCTGGGTCATCTGTGTACGAGATTACAACTCCAGGTGGAATACGTCTTTCGTAGAAATACCTGTAATAAGTTCTGTCTAGCCCAGTCAGAGTGAGAATCTTCTCAAAAATGGTCAGTACAGGAGAGTACCCATAAGTCTTTGATGGAGCAAAGAAACTGGCATGGAATATCTCTTCCTTCGTGTAATACCTGTACCTGCCCCTCCAGTAGTACCTGTAAAGAGCGGGGTATAATTCAGCCCCACAGGAATTACCATCATCAGCTACGGCAGCACATCCACCTGGACCTGTATTAATCTGCTCATTTCTGTGAAGAAGACAGATGTAATGGCTTCTCTCAGGAAGACCGTCCTTACGGTCTATATCAAATTCAACCAAAGCAGGATGCAATCGAGTTATCTCAAATACATCCTTTACAAAAATCTCACCACTGTCCCTGTCTAGTTCGTACTCCTTGTTAATAAGAAGAAACCCATCATCCGCAATCATCACATCATCAAAAAATTCCATCAGTACATTAAGTAGGGGCTGATGAAACGTGTTAGCGTCAGTTAAGAAAATATCAAAACGACTCTGTTGAGTCAGGTCGGGCATACGGGTTTGTGTGGCAATCTTATTGCCTTCCTCATCTCTTTTCCATTTCTTGGTCCTGTATGCTGAGTGGTCACCAGTTTCGGTATACCTGTACTCTGTTACATACTCATAATCAAAACAATCGTCACAACCTTCACCCGACTCATCAAACTTCTTTTCGCAGTTAGGACATGTCCTTACAAATTTCTGTACCCATTCCCCAAACCCCTTACGAAATACTTCCCTTTTAATAGAGAGAAGAGCAGACCTAATCTCCGTAACCTGAAAAGCCATGATGTACAGGTCTTGGAGAATAGACCTGCGATAGATAAACTGCTGACGTACCCAGTCCTGAATAATTGCATCCAGTCCAACGGGGGACATCTTCTCGCTAACAGAACCCTCAGCAGCAGCAGAACCGCCATTTGAAACGTTTTGCTTAACAAAACTATCCAATATCGCAAGACGCTGGTCATACTGTTCGTTTGCAGTAGGTCCTTCTAAAGAACCATTCGTTCTACCAGATAAAGTATTAGCAATATTATCCATCCATCCCATTACCAAGTACCTCCAAACTTAGATAGTTCTTCTTCATCTGGTTCTGAGAGAATCATCCAACGACTGTTCGTTTTTCTCCATGAAGAAGTACAAACTAAGCATCTTTTTTTATCAGAGTCCTCATCTAGAGCAACTCTTACCTCTTGAAAACTAAACTCAATTCCTCCAGTACGACCACAGTTGTCACATCTATCTACATAATTAAGAGAAGAATTTGAGGAAGTCGGCTCCAATTGAGCCATTATAGCTTCCTTTTTCTGCTCAAACTCTTTGTGTTCTTGAGCATTACCACTCAGTCTATCACTTCTACTAGGGCTAGAATTACCGAACACGTCCTGAATATTTCCCATATTTTTCATTATTCTGGTAATACCCTGACCCTGAATAGCACCATGTACTGCACCAACCACAGCGTCAGCCCTGTCTTTCTTAAATCCAGGTCTGGCATCTATTCTGTCTCCAAGTATTCGTTCCAGACCCAAAATCTCCTCTATAAGAGCAGCATCAAAGTAACCATCTATCTTTTCTTGATAAACCAAATCTTTAAAAGTGTCATAAGCCTCAGCAGTACGAGTTACACTTTTATACTTGGCATTTATATTCATGTTTTGTAATTGCTGAATAGAATCTAATGATTGAAACTTATCATAAGTAACTTCCATTAGTTTGAAACCACGGTCTTTTAATCTAACAATAAAGTTTTGAATGTCTCTTAATTCAATATCATGGTCTGGTTCAGGCTCCCATACCTTTAATAGGTCTATCACCACCATGTCTTTGTCTTTATGCGCTATACCCAAAGCAGCATTAGAGTGGTTCTGTCCTAAATCCACATGAACATAATACTTGACCCCAGATGTTAAATTATATTCACTTCGTATAGGCTTTAAGGCTGCATGGACTATGACATCAGATTCATCAATATCAGCATCAAAAGCTCTTAAAACAGGTACAGGGTCTTTTATAAAAGCATCTCTTGCATAAGGAGGATTACACTCAAACCTAGCTTGAGCCAATACTGGGTCAGTCTTATAGAAATCTTCAAAATCATCCTTACTTTTAGTAGGGTTAAACTCCCAAGTACAGTAAGGATTACCATCTGTTTTTGCAGCTACATAGGTTTTCTCTTCTAATTTTCCAGCAGCAAATCTTCTTTGTATGAAAGAACCTTTGAAACGGGGCCAAGACAAGGAAACAATCTTACCTACCCCAGGAAAACGAGATTGAACTAGGGCCTTGGCAGTGTTGTAAACACCTTCAGCACCCTCAGAACGCAGACTCTTGCTTCGATTAAGCTCTATCTCACTCTTAAAAGCGTCAATCTCGTCCAAAATAACAAGAATAGGAGTGTATCCCTGCCACGACTCGTTCTCAGAGTTACCACTTATAAGTCTTATATTCTTAGGGAAATTAATTACACTGGATGTAACACTGGCTTCTATCTTGTTTTGAAAGAGTGGAGAATCCTTAACTATATTAGTTAGAGTAGCAAAGTAAATATTTCTAGCTATATCAGAAGTAGGGGCTACATTTATAAGGTCAATAAAGGAATTATCAGCCATCTTAAAAAAGGTTTGAGGTGAGTTAAGGCACCATAAAAGATAAACAATCCTCAGATTAATGAAAATAGAACAAGTATCTTTACCTGAACCCTGTCCACTTTGAAGAACTCCCTCAGTAAACATTGGAGTCTCAAAGATACGGGACATATTATTCACAAACTCTATCTGAGGTTTAGAAAGAGTTATATTGAGACCAAGATACTCTGGGTTATAAAGAAAGGTTTCTATATCTACAGGTTCTTCCTGAAATATAGAGTCCTTGTTTTCCTTTACTTTTCCCTGAAACCGTTCTTCAACCGTAGCAATATTAGTGTTCCCTAAAAGAACACTTGATAAAGTATCTAGAGCGGCTTTTACGTTGTTGTCAGTCTGAGGCGTAGAGTTGCCCGATTGCAACAAGCTTATTACCGATTCTTTGTCTGAGGAAGGGGTCTGTGATTTCTGCATCAAGTACCTTAGCTATCTCTAGTATTAACTGCATAGATACGTTTTGATTGAGTAGCTCTCTTTCACCTTTTAATCCTACGGCAAGAGCATCTACCGCTTGTTTTTTGTCTCTAAATCTGAGTTCATCATCATAAATACCATCTTTAGCTACATCCTGTATACGGATATAGTCTTTCATAGCCTCACTACGTGACCTAGTGAGAGTTTCCGATATTTCTTCTAAGGTATTATCGTTGGTGGATAACTCAAGACTTCTCTTAGAATTAGTCCAATTATCTTTATTCTGCCAATACCTGACAGTTGGGACAGGGACATCTAATTCCGAAGCAATACTTGTAACACTACCACCTGTAAGATACAGGTCTCTAGCGTTATCTCTTACTTCTCGGTCCCACTGCTTCCTTGGGTCTTTTGTAACAGTGTCTGCCATTCTTTTATCACCTGTGATGCATAAGTACTTTTTAAGGGAGTAGGAGAATCTTTCAAATTCTCATCCCCTACGTCCGCAATAAGTTCTTGTAATTCGTCTACCCACTTCCTTAGTTCCTGTATATTGTCAAACACAACTATAGGAGAAGGCGATACTATAGCTACCTGTGGTCCCTCTTCGTCTCTTATTATCGAGAACTTACCAAACATCGTTATTAAGTTGCCTCTGTAAATGTTTTAGGAGTCCATGTTGCTTCAGTCTCAAGCCGTGTATTAGCATAATTTAGGGCTTGCTTACCGAAGGTATTCACCAGATGCACCTGCAACGCTGCATCGTTGTCCTCTATCTCGGACAGTTGTAATGCAATCTTTGTACGGGTAGCAGAATCAAGCACAACTGACTTACTAACTCCACCTTCAACGGTCACTGTTATAGTCATATCTCCTGTTGCCATTCATCCCTCCCACGTACTAGTGAGTCTACTAACATTAATGTACAAATTATAACAATAAATTATTTGTATGTAAATTAGTTAGGGTTTCCCACTTCTACTAAAATCTATATGTCCAGAGATTCCTCTATTTGAAAAAGAATCACACTTAGCGTACTTGGTTATATCTCCGAGATTGTTAACAGTATGCCAAGACACATACCAATCTATAGGAGACACACATCCATCTGTTTCGTGACTGTAGTGTAAACATCTCTTCTCATCACAGACAATTTGAACATCTTCATTCGATGGTTGTTCAAAAGTAGTAACGGCATTAGGAGAAGAAAACGCAGTATTGGAAGTAGAGAAACTAGTACACTCTGGAATAATATGACGAGACTGACTCGTTCTTACTGTTCTAGCTTCTACAGTAAAAACAGACAAACCACACTTACCAGAATATTGACCCATAGTACCTATTGGAGTGTAACTACGTCCGTAACTACGTTGATGAGGTTCTGGTAACTCTCGATTAAAAACACACTCACTGATATCACAATAAACTGTCATAATAATATCTCTTTCTCTTTCTCAGCACTCTCTAATCTAGCCACCCACTTCACAAACCATTTATAAGAATCATCCTCCAACGCCATCTCCCACATCACATCAGATAAAAAAAGTACATACTGTTCCTTTTTCTTCTGCTGATTAAACCCATCAAGATATATCCCTCTACCTCTTAGATAACCTTGTGTGATGAGTTTTAAACACTCAGAAAATATCCCAATACTGGGATAATCAATTTGTTCTAAAGTACACTTAAGACTATTAAGCAGAGATTTGCAGTCACTCTTAGAGACAGGAAGCAAAATGATTCCTGAGACACTCACCACAAATCGCCTTCCTTTTATTTTATATGAAAGTCAGAATATACCTACTTATATCATTATTAAAATTAAGTTCACAGGAGTTTCCAGTTATTATATCGGAAGATTCTCCCGCATTAACCTCTAAAGCATATTTAATGGGAACCCTACTAGAGTAAAGTTTTGACTCATCATTTGGTCTTATGGGAGGAACATCCTTCTCCACATGTACTACCTTACTCAACTCATCTATATAGATAATATCTATTGGAAACAACATACCTTTCATCCAAAAAGAACGGGGTTCTGAGGTCTGATACACAAAAAACAAACCATGCCCCCCAGAAAGTTCAGTTCTTCCTGAGAGACCTTTAACCCATTCTTCTGGGGTACGAGCCAATTCAATTACAAAATGTTTACCCACACTTGCTCCATCCGCATGAAGGACATGTGATGCATCCACTCTGTTCTACCAACTGAGTAGAACAGTCTTTACATAAATTCTTAGAAGTATTTATACTAACATCATCGGAAGAAAGCTGGGTTAGAACCTTAGTAGAACTGGGTTCAATTGACGTATAAAAAGTATTTTCTAGAATCTGAGCAATACCGTCTGGGGGTGAAGATACTCTCTTACCGTTCCAGAACTGGGGACAACACTCTATACCTTTTAATTGTTTGATTATTATGGACATAGGAACACCAAACTGTATAGCAGTGGAAATAAGTCTACCAAAAGCCTCGGATGCTGCATGTTCACAGGCTCCTGACTTACCTGTCCAAGCAACAACCTCTTTTATTTGGTTACTACTATCCTTGTTCATGGTAACGTAAAGACTACCGTGTCCTGTCTGAATCTTAGAAGTAATACCAGACATTTCATTAGGACGTGTCCAATCATCAACAAAATCTTCTGTTACTAAGGACTTTGACCCATTCTCAGATGTTCCTGCTACCAAAACCTCTTTTTCTCTACTCCCTGCTCTATAAACAGTAATTCCTTTACACCCCAACTCCCATGCCAGCATATAAGCTTCCGATACATCCTCTTCAGTAGCCTCGTTAGCAAGATTAATGGTCTTACTTATCCCACTATCCACATACTTCTGAAAAACAGCCTGTACTCCTACATGGTCCTTGGGACTTATATCTTCAGTTACTAAGAACACTTTTTTGAGGCTATTGAATCCCTTAGCTTCGTAATCCATAGCTTGAAGACTCTTTCTGTTCTTCAACCCATCAATAATTTCTTTCTTCTCGAAATCGGTTAACTGGGTATTATTCATAGCCATTAAAAAATATTTGTTTATATAAATAAATTCCTCATCTTCTAGAGAGGCACTAAGGTTCTTTTTGGTGTAGGTAAGGGCAAACTGAGGTTCGATACTGGAAGAAGTGTCTGCAATCATCGCAATAGTTCCAGTAGGGGCAATGGAAAGTCTCCATGCATTTCGCATAAAATTCCATTTCCCACCATTCTTTTTATTAAGCGGACTTTGGTCAAACTCCTTAAAATCCCCTAGTTGCTTTCCAAGAACCTCAGAGGTCGTATCAGCAGCATCCTGTAACAGTTTACCGACAGTATTGGCTAATGTTAGAGCCTCTTTACTTTGATAAGGAATCTCCAATTGATATAAAAGGTCTGCCCAACCCATTAAACCCAATCCTATTTTACGAGTTCTATCATTCATATCAGTAGTTGCTACGGTTGGATGAGTATTAGCGTCTACCACTGAATCGAGGAATCTGACAGAAGTACCTACAATATCTTTGAACCTTGAAGAATCAAACTTATATTTACCACTCGGAGACCTAATCACAAAATTTGCTAAATTTATAGAACCTAAATTACAGCTTTCATTTCCAAGGAGCGGTTGTTCCCCACACGGATTAGTGGCTTCTATATCACCTAAATGAGGACTGGCATTATCTTCATTTATTTTATCCAACCACACCATTCCTGGCTCTCCGTTTTGCCATGCACCATGAATCATCTTGGAAAATAAGTCTCTGGCTTTAACCCATCTACCTTCATCAGAATGAGGCTTCGCATATGAATTCTTATCCATAGGCCATGTTAAATGTAAATAAGAATCATCATTAATAGCTTTCATAAAACCACTATCGGCACCAACAGAAATGTTGAAATTATGAATATCACCCTCAACGGTCTTACAGGTAATGAACTTTTCTATATCAGGATGATAAACAGACATTATTGCCATGTGCGCCCCATCTCGTTTACCCCCTTGGGTAATCATAGTACCAACCTGAGAAAGGGTCCTTAGCACATTAATAGGACCACAGGCTTTTCCCTGTGTAGTCTTGATATAAGTACCTTCGGGACGAATATTAGACAAAGGAAAACCTACCCCACCACCAAACTTCTCAACCATCGCTTGGTCATAGGCAGCAGTCATAATACTATCCATAGAATCGTTTATGGGAAGAACATAACAAGCACTAAGAGTACCAGCCCCTAGTCCTGCATTCATGAGAGTAGGGGAATTGGGAATAAAATCCAAATCCCACATCATTTCATAATAAATATTTTCGTACTTGTCTCTATCCTTTTCATGGCGTTCAGTAGAAGAAATAGCCTTTGCTACCCGTCTAAACATATCTGACGGAGTTTCGGTCACCTCACCTGTTTTCTCGTCCTTTTTTAAATATCTTCCGTTTAGAATTCGTACTGCGCTATCTGTTAGTTTAGACGAGACCATGCGAACCACCCCCATAGTGTTCCTTTATACTATCGTAGCTTTGCCATTCTTCATACCTCAAGACATTTTGTCCATAAGTAGCTATCAAAAGTGCATCAAATGAATCCTGACTTAGATGCTGCGTTTCCTCTACTCCATAAATTTTTTGAGCTTTGAGTACTATGTCTTCTTTAGATACTTTACCTGAACCTACTACCCTTTTCTTCCATGTTAGGTTATTTACGTACCTATATTTTCTATGGAAAAAAGTAGCAAGAGTCCTACACATAGCCACTGTGTGGACTAATCGAATTAAAGCCTGAGCATTTTGGACGTAGGGGACTTCTTCTATAAAGAGAAAATCATCATCCGTGACAGAGTCACGAAGAAATATCCAAAACTGTTCTTGTAAATCGTTTAGACGTAAGTCCCATGTCTTTGCTTTTGAAGAGAATTCTACATCTCTCCATGTACTCCCATCAAGCAGTACACAGGCTACTTTTTTGGTAGATATGTCAATTCCTATAACTCGTGTCACGAAAACTTAGAGCCTCATTCTTTCTTGACCACGTCTAGAGACCACACGAGAAATAGTCTCAAACTGCTGAGTGTAGTACTCATATTTCTTTTGAAGAATTTTTACTTCTCCTTTTAGTCTAAGAAGCTCATCCCAAAGCTCTGTCAACTCTATATTTCCTATAATAGCTAGACTACGCACAATCTCTTTAACCATTCTCCTATCTGAAGGAAGGTCTACAGTAGCCATTGCCACACCCACCTTCATCTCAAAAGCAGGTTCAATCACAGCCAACTGTCCTTCAAGAGTAGAAGCTAAAGCAGAGACATACCCTCTCCACGCTCCTAATTTCAACATCCAAGTATCTAATTCAGAGTCACTGAGGCTATCCGCATCTACAGGAAAACTAAAGCTCTCTCCCCATTCAGGCTCTAAAGGTGCAGGAAACTCTTTGTATTTATTAGATACAGAATGTGATAGCTCTAAAATACTTACCATAACCCTACTCTCCCTTTATAAACCAGTCCCTCTCACTCACTTCTCTATAAGGGTCAAATCGGTCTTCACACTTCACATAGGGCACTCTTTCATCCTTTTGGACAGCATTCCAGACCAAACGGAACTTATCTAGAGTATTCTCTAAAATGGACTCGTTTTGCTCCACTTCGTATATCTGGTACTGGTTGTTCCCTTTATTGATATAGAAAATCATCCCTTTCTCTATACCTGCCATATGGCTATAGAGATTCCACTGTATCAAGTGAGAACTAGACGGAAGAATAGTCTTTTGAGCGTACTGAGTATTCTCATTTCTGCTCTTCAATTCCAACACATGCTTCTCACCTGTATCAGGATGAATAAGTATGCCGTCAATAAACCCTCTCATAGGAGGTTCATCATTAAAAACTTCTAGTTCTATAGTGTCTACAAGGGTAGTCTTCTTCAATCGTTCTTGGATAAATTCATGGTAAGAGGTGCCAATACCCATCCTTCGCAAACCCAAAGGTTCGTCAGGGGGCTGCGGATACCCCATCATCTGGTACCACAAACATCGCTGGCACCAGTGAGCAGAAGAAGGTCTGAAGTAAGTACGCTTCTTATACTCTCGTTTATTCTCTTCTAGAAGTACAATATCCAGAGCAGACTCTATCCAATGCTTATTAGCAGACTTAGTTTTTGCTCTCAGCATCTGACTTACTTTAGGCATTACTATATTCCTCCACTAGTATCATTAAATCTTTTATGAAATTAGCTTTATTTCCCACAGTAACCATTGAGTTTGGAACTCTCCAAGTAGAAACCCTGTATTCTTCTAAGATGTACGCATCTCTCTTAGCATCTCGTTTCTTCAGATGAAAAGCACCATCCAATTCAATCGCTAACCTAATATCATGTATGTAGATATCAGCCCAGTAAGGAGAGAATTCTTCTTCTAAAGAATGCTCTAAGCCAATGTCAGTTAACCAACTAGATACTAGTAACTGTTCTTTGGTATCCCTCTTACTGAGTTCATTGAACATTAATCATCTAAGCGTTTCTGGGGAGGGTTTCTTGATTCTTGGTAACCCCCTCTAGGTCGCTGGGTAGTCTGTTTACTGTGTAAACTTTGTTGCATATTATCAAGAGCTAGACCGATATCATCAGGGTCAACCTGTTGTGAGCGAATAGTCTCCATCTGTGGAGGAAGCTCTTCGGTTCCTATATTAGCTTCGGCTCGTATGTCTCCTACATCAGTAGGTGTAGGAGCAGGTACGTTCCCAGACATAACAGGACCTGAGTTATCAGTGACTGTTTTCTTACGTGCCCTACGTTTCTTAGGAGGTTTTGCCAGTACAGCAGACATATCATCAGCTAATTCTTTGTACACTCCCCGCACCGCTAGTAACAACTCATCACTATATTTACTAGCCAAACGACCTGCTTCATCTTCATCTAAGTAAGCAAGCCCCTCAATAATATGGGCAAACGATTCAGCTAACGCTCTAAATTCCTGTCCTAAATCAGCCATTTGCTACCTCTGCTTTCTCTAAGTCTTTACTTAGCTTATCCATCTTGTTCTCTTCTTTTAATGTTTTAATAAAGTTCTCTCTACCCAACTCTCGTATCCCATCGTAATTATAATAAGCACCTGAACGCTCTATGAAGCCAAAATCCACCCCCAGTTGAAATAATAACGTAGACATCTCAATCTCACCACTATAGTAAAAAGGAAGGGAACACTCACCTAAAGGTGGAGCAGTTTTGTTCTTTTTAGTCTTTAACTCCATCATGAAACCAAGAGGAAAAGAGTTACCTTTCTCTTGGATTGGTTTACCTCGTCTACATTGAACAATAATACGAGAGAAGAACTGCTGACCCTTTCCTGCTGGCAAGGCATCAGAGGTGTAGTAACCACCAATTCCTGCCCGTACCTGATTAATCATCACTAATGCTGTTTTGAAATTAACAGGTCCATGCTTCCGAAAAAACTGATTTAATAATCTTGCCTGTTGTCCTATAGTGTTATCTTCCATTGTACCCTCCATCTCCTTCGTAGGAAGGAGGGCTGCAATGCTATCCACTACAACTAAATCTATCCCTGCCTTACATAGAGCAAGGGTAGCATCCAATGCTTGTTCACCTGTCTCAGGCTGGATGATGTACAACTTCTTCTTTTGTATACCAACCTTCTCAGCCCACACAGGGTCATAACTAAACTCAGCATCAACAAAACCACATTCCAGTCCTTCTGACTGAGCATGAGCAATCGCTTTCAACGCAATAAAAGTCTTACCAGAAGACTCTTGACCATAAATAATAGTGGAAGACTTACGAGGTAAACCTCCACCTAACATTACATCTAAGTTAGGTAAACCAGTAGAAATTCGCTGTATATCTAACGACTCCTCATCAGCCAAAGTAAACTTTGTCTGTAGACCTTTATTTATCTCTGTTAATCTCTTCTCTAAGTTAATTGCCATTCTTCAACATCTCCCCATGATTTTTTAGAAACAGATGGATTCGCCACTACAGGTACCGACAACTTAAAGTCTTCCATTAACTCAACTAATTTAGGAACATGTTCCTGAGGGTCAAGATTATCAAACACAATTTCATCATGGATTGTGTTTCTAATACTTCCACCATTGGCTTTGGCATACTTCCAACATCGCACCAATGCTATTTTTAATAAGTCTCCACTAGACCCCTGTACTACATAATTGATAGCTGCATGGGGTTTGTCTCCTAATGTTATGCGTCTACCAAAAATAGTTTCCACATATCCTCGGTCTTCCCCCTTATTCTTTAGCTGGTACTTAAACCTGTTGGCAGTGGGATAACCTGCCCAGTACTCATCGATATAGATACGAGCTTCTTCAGAAGTAGTACTCTCACCAATCTGGTCTGCCAATCTATCCTGTCCCGCACCATAAACGATAGCAAAGTTAACAGTTTTGGCAACTGCCCTCTGTTTCTCGTTTATATCGTTAATATCCTTTTGGAAAATTTTACTAGCAGTAAGGGCATGTAGGTCCACTTCCTTAAAAATAGCCTCTTTCATCACAGACTCATTAGCAACATGAGCCAGCATTCTGAGTTCAATCTGACTCCAGTCTATTGCTATAAACTCTGAATCAGGTACAAACATACGTCTGACGTATGCTTCTTTAGGAACATTCTGTGCATTCGGATTACTGGAACTTAATCGTCCTGTTACAGGACCACATGCATTCCAGTGCGGGTGAATACGTCCATTGTGTTGTAATTTTAGGTAGGGAGCAAAATAGGTAGAGTCAAGTTTATTATTGCTTCTCCACTCTTTGATAATCTCGACCACAGGGTGGTCAAGGGTGGAGAGTGCTTTATCGTCAGTTTTAGGACTTCCCTCTTTCCAGACCTTTACTTCGTTACCATCTGCATCTTTTATTTCATTACCATTTGCATCTTTTTTAGTAACGTTTTTACCTAAATTTCTAAAAGGAATCTCTAGTCCCAACTCTCCATATAAATAATCGGCAAGTTGTTTGGGACTTGCGGGATTAATTACCTTACCAACGGTACTGAAAAGCCTTCGTTCCAACTCACGTTTCTTAATCCCCAGTTGCTGACGTTGTTCTCCAATATAATCAAGGTCCAGTTTTATACCCTGATATTCCATATCCAGAATTACAGGAATAAGTTCGTGTTCAAGTTGAAAAAGTCGTCCACAGCTAACCATGACCTGAGGTACAAACTTATACGCTAGTGACTTTGTAAGATGGGCATCGTGACCCGCATAAGGGTCAAGAATATCAGGTGGTAACATCGCATAATTTTTAACTTTATACCTAGATTTATACTCATCTATTAAAGATTCCCAATAGGTAGCACTTTGACCATAGACCCGTTCTGCCCATCCTTTTAAAGTATGGTCGGCAGCAGTATCAAGAAGATGAGCCACCCTTAATGTGTCTATGATTTTATTGGGAAACTCTTTAACCCCATAAGTTTCCCTAATCATGTGCAAGTCGAATTCGGCATTATGGAAAATAATGGTTTTTTCAGATTTATATAAATCCGAAATAAGTCTACCTATATTCTCTACCCCAAACTCATTGTTCCTTATAAAGGTTTGCTGGTCATCCCATGCAAACGCAACACCAAACGCTCGGTCCTCCATCCACCTAAGGCCCGTAGTTTCAGTATCACAGGCAACATAGTCGTCAGTAGCACCAAGTAGTTTAGTTTTAAGGTCCTCTATTGAATTAGGATGATAGAGGCGAGAGGGTGGTAAGTTGGTTAACCCCTCTGTCCCCCGTAACACGGATGAAACCATTATTCATTCTCTCCAACTTCACATAGTCATCTTTACCAAACACTGCCACACATTGTCTGAATCGTTTAGCGTCCAAAGAAATATAATCTATCTCTGTAGCGGTAAACTTACTATCTTCAATACGTAAATCAGCTTCCATAATCACATCTTGCAATCCTACTGTTATCCCACCATTCTCATCAGTAACTGGGGGTGGTCTTAAATTAATAAAATTGTTGTTAGAAACAGCCTCTATAACCTTAATGGTTTCCATTGTGTTCTTGGTGTTTAACACCATAAAGGGAGACAGTTCTGTTTCAAGAAGCAACTTACTGACATCAGGATATGCCAGCCTAATAGAAACCATCTGGAGAATAGCGTTCTCTCCTTTTAGAATCACCGACTCATCTTCCATTTTATAAAGCTGCAAACTCTCTTCACTGAACACTGAAATCAAAGTCTTTATGACTCTCTCATTAAACCGAACAGAATCCATCGGTACCTGTATGTCTGGGTACGAAGAATGGTACGCAGAGAACGAGTCCGTAGCGTTTATTATTAAACCTTTATCAGCCACCTTTAACTCTACACAGGCAAGTTCGGGTCTGTTTGACATCTGTCCAACAAAAGCCACAGATTCCATTAGGTCAGAGATAAAAGTCTCTGGTAGAATTCCAATATATGTACCTACAGGCTCACTTGGGATATCCAGAACCACCCCATCATCGTAATAAGGCACATTTACTGTACTGTTCCCAGAAGAGATAACAAGACTCTGATTCTCACCTTGGGTAATGGAAATGGTTTTAGATTTCCAAGCTGAAATTAGCTTGTGAAAATTGTTTACATTCACACTAAAGGCTAGCTCCTCGGCAGTAGTCTCTTCGTTCTCTAGGAACTGCCAAAGATGCCCCTCAAGAGAATCAAACCAAAGAGTTAATGTAGTACCCTTACTCCTACCAAAAACTGCTTTATATTGAACCCCACGACTGGCATGAGAAATGTTAGTCAGTGTTTTTAATAACTTTCTTCTATCAACCACAAAGGACATGTGCCTACCACCCTTCCTTTGCGGCTACCTTACCCAACTTCTCTCTGATACTAGTTGAGTCCTTCTCCAGCTTATCGAGTCTCTTGACCATGTTCTCAATGGTATTTGTCTTGATAGACGACATCTCTAATTCTGTCAGGGCTTCGCCTATCTGGGACTCCTCAGCTACCCAAGCCTTTCGGATAGCCTGTAGAGATACCGCTAATTGCTCATCCACATCACTTTCAGTATCTACCTCAACATCGGCATCTATACGTATACTCTGGTAATCACCAATATTTATGGTGTAACCCAACGTTGCTCTTGCTTTACTCATCTATTAGTTTCTCCTTTATCTTGTTTTCGCTACTCTAATCACTTCAAACTCTTCCACTGTAAAGTCCACGTAATGGGGGGTCTGAAGACCTTCCTTCATTACATGTATTTCCCCTTGTTTATTCCAAAGGTGCAGACTGACACGAAATATTCCCCCTGCATTGTGTCCAATGTGTTCCACAATGATGCCATGGTCAAACTGTTTATAGGGTTCGTACAGTCTTACTAGGTTACCCAGAGCAAATTCTTGTAAGAGAGACTCTTGATTTGGATTTTGGCTATGAACAACCCATACATCACTATCTAAGGGTTCAAAGTACAAGTTCTCTTTATCATCTCTTGTATCCACTATTAAAACTCCCCACCCGCAGCCTCAAACGCATCCTGAGTCTTACCTGACTCTGCATCACCACTGTCAGGCATCAACTGTGGGAACTCCCACTCAGTAATCAATTCGGCTGAGACTTTCTCAATGTCAGGAAGACTCTCAACGATACCTCGTATATCGTCCGTTACTGAGGGCAACTGCACCTGACTTTCATAGCCAGTGTATTGCACAGAAGGAGCAATCCCTCGTTTAGCTAAGTCGAAATTAGAACTAACGAATTTCTCTGCACCGAGTCTCTCTTCATACCCTCTGAAGATATTTATAACGGTCTGTGGGGCTTGAAGAACCTGAGGCTTCATTACCTTTTCTTGGTAATAATGTCTGTTACCAACTCGTCTTTGTTCCCATTCCTCAGCATCGTCGTAACGTCCTACTCTTGGGTTTTGGTTCGCATGGTAAATGGCAAAGCAAAACGTCCACATATTGAAACGAGGTCTAGTGGTTTTCGTAGCCTCATCTTGACTCTTACAAAGGTCACACTCGCCTGGAGATATCTGTTTTGTTCTGCCATCGTCATCTTGGTATGTGTTCTTCGTAGTACAGTACACGTATCTAAATTGCTGCTTACCGTCAGTTATTGAACGATGAGAGTGGTACTGAGCTACGTCAATGATGGGACTGTTTTCCATAGGCAACATCATATTAAGAACTGCAAAAGATTCACTCTCCATCCTCACACAGTTCCAAGGGATAATCGTATTCGGATTATATCTCCCTCTTACTCCGCTACCGCTTTCACTTGTACCTTTTCTGTCTAGTCTAGGCATTTATCTCACTCCTAAGAAATTTTTTATGCTTTTTTGTCCGAAATCTAGAATAAAACTAGGTGTTACAGCCAAGTCCACCTTAGTAGACTCAGCCAAATCTTTTGATGACCCCAAGGGTCTCGTGAACCCATACGGTATCCCGTATCGCTCCAGTAACTGTACGTTTTTTTCTGCTATAGTTACTCCTTCCTTATCTCTGTCTGGACACAACACAATCTCTCTTGCATACTCCATCAAAATTTTTAATTGCCCCCGTCGAATTTGTCCCCCTAAAGTTGATACGACATTCTTAAACCCTTCTTGGTGCGCTCTAATAGCATCAAACACTCCTTCTACAACAACTAACTGACCTTCTGTTGCCTCAAACCTGTCATAAGGAAAAATCAATTGACTGACTAAAGTACCCTTAGCATTCATGTAACGAGGGTTAGAGTTTAGATTTCTACGTAAATAAGAAACTAAATTTCCTTGTCTATCATTAATGGGTACAATAAGTGCGTCATAACCCAAGTGATACTTGATATCGAACTCTTTAATAGTTTCTTCTGTTATATGTCTACGTAGTAAATAATCATTAACAGTCGCTAAAGGTAACCTATCAACGTTGATATCAACGGTAGGTGCTTCTTCCTCTTCCTCTTCAACCATAATCAAGTCAGGAAACCGCATCATAAACTGAACATCGAGACCTGTTTCTACCTTTTTAAGTAATGGAGCTATACCATTAGACCCTTTAATACACCCTGCGAAACAATTAAACAAACCTTTAACTGGATTAACAAAGAGACTAGCCGTTGAGTCATCGTGGAAAGGACAGTAGATACTAAACTCTCCACGACTGTATCTCGCTACTTTTAATCCCGACTTGTTAAAGAAGTTCTCTAACTCACTCGGTAACATTATTACCCATTCTAATAGCCAGACTTAGTACCAAGTAACCAAAAATTAAACTCACTAGAGACCCGAAAGCTATACCCGACCAAAGTCCGATATGAAACCCATACTCCTGTATAATGTACCCTCCAATAATTACTGCTAAATAAACGAAACTAAGATACAAAATCAGTGACGATAGGAGCATCAGTCGCTGACCAAACGCTGTCACCGATGACCCCAGAACTAGGGTCAAAACCAACTTCAATGGTCTCAACGATAGCTGGACCATTACGGACTTTATCGACGTTAATGTTTCGTCTGGTAGATTCATTTTCCATTTTAGATAACCTAAGTAGTACATCAACATACCTGGGGAATTCACGAGAATACGCTGAGTCGCCCTGTACATTAGTTTGATTCGTTGTAAATATAATCTTGTCATTAGTTGAGGCCATTCCTTTCAATCCACGCATTATAGAACCTAACTGCTCCCACCCCTGCTTAGCACCACTTGAATCTTTTATAAACTGGACAGAGTCTATAAACACGACATCGGGGTCATGTTTACTTAAAAGACCTCCAATATACTCAATAGTTAAATTAGAATCTAAGTCACTGTCATAGACAATAATCTCTGCATCACCTGTTCTAGCTTCTAATTCTTTTAAGAATTTACGATAACCATCTTTTTGAGTAGGTAATCCCCACATTAATGCAGTCGGATTAAAATCATATCCCCAGCTTCTTCCTAAGATAGAGTGGAAACGAACCATGAGTTCTGCCCTTGCTAACTCTGGACTAATAAATAATATTTTCTTATTTTGTTGAAAAAATTCAGAGGCTATCTTAACTGCGAAATAACTTTTCCCTACTCCCCAATCAGCTATGAGTCCAATTAGCTGACCACCTACAATAGCTAGTTTGTCATCTATAGTAGGAATACCTATACGAAGAAACTCCCCAGCATCCCTCTGACGCACTCTTTCCTCGTATGCGTCATACCATTGAAGAGGATTATCAGAAAGCCGAACTACCTCTTTGGAGGAAGGTTTTATGAGATTCCCAAGCTGCTGCATCATATTAGATGCAGCCTCTTTGGGGTTTATGTCTATATACTGCCGTGCCGAAGAATAAGCAACAGTTATTATGCGTGACTGATAGGTTTTAAGAAGTTCCCCAGCTAAGACTTCAAAATTCTCAGCCTTCTCATATTTAAAGTCGGGAAACTCAGCCTCAAGAATAACTGCAGGTGGGGCTTCCCCATACTCTCTCGTATACCTAAAAATATATTCGGCCTCGTCTTGACAAAAGACAAAGGCCGACTCAGAGAGACCGTGTTCTTGCTGAAGAAAAAGGAGGTCTGAGGTGTTACGAATAGAGGAGAGCGTCAAACGCTCAATAGTTTGAGGATTCACCGAGGTACACCTTTATAATTATCTACTGACTAGAGTCTAGTTTTAAGTACTAGAAGCACTTTCTACACTTTAATCATATCAGGTGTACTGAGTAAGTCAACCCTCAAAATTGAAATCATTAATATTAATTGTTTTATTTAACGAAATACTATGTCTAGCATCTTTAACTAGAGCAATCTGGTCATCTAGGTCAAACTGCCGAAGTTTGGCTTCATAAGCAGCTTTCCACTCAGGAGTACCTTTAGTAAAAGAACGGGAAGCAACAATCTTGGCCTTACTCTCATTTGTGTGATGAGAAACATGATGCCTTACCCGTCGTGCCCTTTGGTAAAACGTAGACATTTAAGTATCATTTCCAAACGAACCAGAGAAGGGCATATTGTCTAGACGATTTGCCTTTGGAATAATCGTATAATGCACTCCAATACCAGCAGGTACTGCAAGAGCAGTAGGGTGAAAGACACCAGTGACATTAGAAGTATAAAGCTGGGTACCAGAAGTGTTTACCAACACAGATTCTTTAGCTGCTGATGTTGTTCCTGCTGCTGCTGTTGCTGCTAGACTAAGAGCGTGGTAATAGACTTTCAGATATATCCTTCGTATCTGAGCATGTATCACATATCTATCTGCTATCTTCCAATTAGTAATACCTTTTGAAACTAGTTGAGTACCGTCACTGGAAACTTCATGAACATATCCTGACCCTAAAAGTTTTCTAGTGTTGTCATCATACCTATACACGGTATCGCCTAGTGAAACTCCTGCCATACCAGTAGTGAACTTAGAAACAGACGTATCGGCATCTTGAGTTCTTAGGGTAGCCCCACTAGTTCCCAAACCTGCAGTCCCTGTTTGAGCGGTACAGGCAACATTATTAAGATTTGTGTATTTCTGAACTACTACATAGGCTGACTTATACAAATCGTTTAAACCTGTTAAATTCTCATCTCCTGTCAAATCAGTAGGGTCTGCAGTAGCTAAAACTACAGGTTTATGAGTAAGAGTTTG
>VTLG01013167.1_pt1 | contig 22443 bp, 29 predicted proteins | sample 4694571 | NCBI WGS metagenome assembly VTLG01 (sample SAMN12604809, study PRJNA352737) | marine metagenome | biome: ENVO:00000447; feature: ENVO:00000209|ENVO:00000569|ENVO:01000036; material: ENVO:00002151; isolation source: viral sequences binned using virsorter ...
GTTGTGATGCTGTTTTTAATATATATTCGCAGTGTGAATGGGCTTTTGTACCTCTATTCGCTGCTTGTTTTCTTATACTTTCACTTCCAGGTTTTGCCAACCACTTATTTAATGCTTCTTTATCTCTCTTATTTTTAGTTTCACTAAGTATATGAGTTACTGAATGGTATTCTTTACCTTCCGTATCTCTATAAACTCTGTGATCACCACCATCTATACGCTCCAAACTCTTGTTCCGTAACACTGCAAGAGCGTCTTGTTTGTCTACACCATCAAGTGTTAGTTGCATTAGATATACTTTCCCATCTTGATTTTACCTTAAAGTAACTATTTGGCAAGTTTTTTATCAACAATTTACTCCTTTTATCAAAGGTCTTGTATAAAATCTATGCTCGCTAGTCTCAGGTATCTTTAATTTTTCTAATTCAACTATTTCTGGCTCATGTATGACTATTTTCTTTTTCTTAATATGAATAGTCCAACAAAATCTTTTCTGAAATACACCCTCTTTTAAATAATCTGCATAAAATCTGCCTTTTAGAGTATTACCACCTTGGCAAGCTCGACATCTGTTTTTTGGAAATGTCTCACATCTTTTTGTTATATCACATACTGCATAATAATTGACCCAATGAACTTTATAACCTGCATTTTTAACTCCAATAGATGTGCATGAACCTCTCCAATGATATTGTCTTGCTCCTTTTCTTCCTTGCCAAGGATAATATCTTTTTGAACCAAAACTTAATTCTGGTACAATTTCGGGAACAATATAGTCTGGTACAGGTAATTTATGAAAATCATATATTCCTCGTAATTCTTCTCTGTCTAAATCTATTAAATATTGATCTCTTCTTTTGCTTTCTTCTTCCCATTTTAAGCGTTGCCATTTACTGTCATTAGTTGGAACTGTTGTAAAATTACTGTTTCCATTGTGAAAAGTAATTGTGCCTGTCGAATGATACCCAAAAGTCATAGCTACTATATATATGCTCTTTTATTATAAGAGTAATAATTTAGTTATGTCAACTAAAATTCTGTTTTGGCAATATCTAAATCGGTAACATCTATCCATCTACCGTTTTCAAACAAAAAAATTAGCTCATTATCAGGGTCATAAAAAATTTGACCTTCGTATGGCTCTCTTGGAAGTCTAACTTTTACCATTTCGCTCCAGCTTCTCGATTCTTTTATGCAAAGACATACAAACTTCAGACATTACCTTCACGACCTCATGTGTTTGCTCTTGTTGTCTTTCAATAATAGGAATTAATCTATCAACAAGATACTCAACATCTATCTTTGCATCTTGATGCTGTATTTTTAATTTACCAAGAGCTTTTGATAAATCATTGTAACCTTGTTTATACAATTCAAATTCATTTTTTTCGTTCATTTTTTAACCAGTGATCAATAAGTGTTTTTAATTGTTGAATGCGTTTTTGTGCAGACTCAATTCGTTCTTGTTTTTTCATAAGAAAAAGTCTGGTACTTCTAGGGGTTGTCCATGCTTACTAGAAAAGGCTATGCGTTTTACCAAACGTGTGGTTCTTTTCCGTCCTCGATGGGAACTCATATCATCTTTCACAACTTTTCTTGGATCAACGCCAACCACTCACGCTAGGAGAAATTGTGAAAAGGAGCAGCAAGGTTAAGTAGTTTACTCAGCTACTAACCCCGCCCAGACCCTACTATTAGTCTGCCATCTCCTCTAGTGGGTTTCCACCTACAAGTAGATTTTCTAAATAAAATCCATCTTCTATTCTCTGTTCATAAGCCTTCTTGACTTCAGCTTTATGCTTCGGTGTCTGTGGCTTTGGAATAATAGAATAACTTACAAACTCTGTAGAACCTCTTTGTTCTTTTTTCTGAGTTAGTTTCCAATTCCAATCTGAAAGTTTTTCATAACCTTCCTCTGCTGCATATTCAAGTATCTGTTTTCTGATACTAATTTTATCAACAGCAAAGATCATTACTTTCTGTTCATCATAAGAATAGATAGGCCAAGTCAAAACTCGATCAATATTCTCAAATGGTCTTTCTTTCCCTAAATTTTTAGGGTCTTTAGCGTCCCAAAAGCTCTTTCTTTTTCTCTCCCAATCACCGCCTAAAACAGTAAGGATAGTTTCTTCATCGGGCATTTCAGTAAATTGAAATGTTCTTGCAGACATATAATCATCTGCTGCTGTTCCAGGTGGTACTGCCCATACGCTGAAATAACGAAGAGGCTCTTCTACGCATAGTGCGAATGTTGTTGAGGCTTCTTTCTCTATAGTTGCACCTAATTTACTAGGCTTAAGAAATAAACTACCGACTTCTGAATCGGTTTTAACCTCGTTCTGTGTAAGGTCTGTGTCTAAAAGTTGCATGATTTGTGCTTTTTGAGTGAATCGTCAATTAAGACGTAATATCAACATAAAGGGGGTTTCCATTTACGTCAATGAATGTAGAATGTGGAAACTTCCCTATTGAATGAACTATCCTAAAGAGAAGTAATCACAGTCTACCTTGCTAGTATAACACATGAGTTTGTTAAAATTTGTAAAGTCACTACCTGCTGACTTTGTTTGTGCTCCTATTTATAAAAAAGGATCAAAATTAATATCAGGAACTTTATCAAAAGGTAAAACACCTTTAGAAGATTCACACCACAGAAAATACACACCCGCAGATGCAGCTTTAGCAATGCGTCAAAACTATGATCTTCAAGCTATCGGTCTTTGGACAGGTATCCGTGGAAATGGTTATGTAATTCTCGATATAGATGCAGAACTAAAAATATATGAAAAATTATGGGGTGAAGATTTAAAAGCCGCTCCAAAAATTACTTCCACTAAAAAAAATGCAGCTAAGTTTGTTTTCAAAATTCCTAGCGATAGATGGACAGGATTAAGAGGTTTTGGTCTTGGTGATAGAAACTATGAAATCTTATGGGGTAGACAAGGAGTACTAAAAGGCTTGTACCCTGGCCATGAGCGTACAAACACTCCCGAAGGTGAATATACATTGAAAGGAGATTTACATGACGTTCCTGACGCTCCTGAGTGGCTTATAGCTGAAATGAAGGAGAAAGAAGATACTAATATTATTAAAAAAGATATTGACTTCACAGATCGTACCCAAGATGAGATAGCTCAAATTATTGCAGATTGTATTTCAGTAATTCCACAGAAAGGTACAGGTAGTAGAGATCATTGGGTTCGTGTAGGAATGGCTATCCATTCTGTATTACCTAACGATTTAGGTTTACATCTATGGTCATCTTGGTCATCTGAAGATCCAGATTATGCAGAAGAATGGGAAAATGGTAATCCTTGTAAAGATGTTTTTTATTCATTTAAGTCAAAATCAAGTGGCATTGGTTTAGGTACACTCATTTGGCTTGCAGATAGAGAAGATCCCGAAAGAAGGAGGTTTACTGAAACAGTAAAAAAGATTGTTGAAGAAGCAGAATCACGCTTCATACAAGAAACAAGATTATCCGTACCAAAGTTCGAGGATTTAATTAAAGAAGCTAAAGATTTATTGGATATAGATAATCCAGCTGAGATGAACTACAAGCTAAACGCTCTGTCAATCAAAGCTGGTTATAGAGATCAACAAGGTATCGAAAAGCTGTTAATAGATCAGATGAAATATGAAAATTCTTCTGAGATAATGACAGTAGAATCGTTGATGAATTTGGAAGTAGAGAGAAACTTTACCGTACCAGATATCTTACCTTCACCATTTACTGTTTTGCTTTTCGGTTCAGGTGGAGATGGTAAATCAATGTCTGCTTGGTCTCTTGCGAAGCACGTTGCAACTGGTAGTCCTTTTCTAGTTCGAGGCAAATATATGCCAGTACAGAAAGGTCCAGTTCTTCTTTTGAATGGTGATCAGTCAATGGTTCAACTTAAAGAACAGTTAGAGGATATTGAATATCCAATGGACACCGATACTTACATTCTTGGTGATTGGTCGCTCCAAAACTATGCAAAGTTTATAAAGTTGATGGACGCTGTAAAGCCAAAATTAGTTATCATTGACTCCCTAATTGGGTGTAGTGGAGGAAAAGGTTTTGATGAAAACAAATCTGATTTTGCTACTCCTCTTTATTGGTTAACACAAAACAATGGTTCATTATGGGAGCCAACTTCAATAATTGTTATTCATCACGCTAATAAGAATGGTGGATTTAGAGGTACTTCTGCTATTAGAGATGGTGTAGATGAAACTTGGGCTTTGAAAAAACCAACTGATGATCTCGTAGGCAAAGTTGGTAGTAACGCTCGAATTATAGAAGTTGAAAAATCTCGTATCGGTAGATCAGGTCTTTCTTTAATTATGAAGATGGAAGATGATCTTACTTACAGTATATCTGACTTTACACCAGAAATTGCATCACAAGATAATACACCAGCTAATATCACAGATAAAATTTTACAGAGAATGAGATCAGTTCACCCCGAAACTCGTTCCAAATACGATCTTTTATATGATCCTTTGATTGGTGGTAAAACAGGAACTATAAGAAAATCGCTCCAAAGATTAGAGAAAAGAGGTCTTATAGAATTTGTAGAAGAAACTAAAGAAGGAAAGAAGTATAGAGCTATCCTCGCACGGGGGAATGCCGTGGATACTGTCCCACCCACACTAAATGATAGTGGTACTAATAATATTGGGTCGGGACAGGTAGATGGGACACAGCAAAGCTGTCCCACTAGTGCAGATGATGGGACACTAGCTTTGTGACCTTCTATGTCCCACCCCCTTGTCCCACTCTAATTGTAGGTTATAACAGAGATTAAAGCGTTTGGGACATTTCGGACGCTATCCCCCCGCGTGAAGCACATGGAAAAAGACCCTAGAGACATAGTTATCGAGAACTTAATGAAAGAAGTTAAGTTTGCTATGACAAGAGATATTGTTACTATTACTGAAAACTTAAAAGCATTTAGAGAAATACGAGCTGGTAAGCAAGCAAAACGTAAAGCTAAACGAGTTGAGTTTAATAATCGTTGGAGAAAATCTGACACTCCTATAACATGGTAGTATAATGAAAGAAACGCTAGTTTATGACACCAGTAAAAGAAACCAAAGAGTACAATCGCATCTTTAGAAAAGTATTATTTCAAGTACTCATAGATCCCACGAGAGGTAAATTATTTAAAGATTTATGTGATGCAAGAGGTGAGAAAGCAAGTGCTGTATTAAGAGAACTTGCGTACCAATATGCGGAAACTCATGCTGATGGAGAGGAATATAAAGATGCAGAGTTAGAAGATATGAGACTTATGAATAAAGCACAAGAAAGTCGTATCGCTAACGGATTTAATTGGACAAAAAAATGAAACAAACGCTAATTACACTTACTTTTGAAAATCAAAAAAAATTTATTATAACAGGACACCCCGATCAAAATAAAGATTTTAGATTGCCAAAATTTAAACATAATCCAAAAAGAAAAAATGAAAGGGCTTAAGATGTTAGATACCTTTGCGGGTATCGGTGGTTTTTCTTACGCTGCTACTAAACTGGTAGGAGGATATAGAACCACACAATTTATTGAAATTGATCCATTTTGCCAAAAAATTCTTAAAAAACATTTTCCAAATACACCCATTCACGATGACATCAGAACATTTACAGCAAGACCTTTTCAATACGATGTCATTACAGGAGGGTTTCCTTGTCAAGACATCAGTGTGGCAGGTAGAAGAGAAGGAATCACAGAAGAATCCAGATCGGGTTTATTTTACGAACTCATGCGAGTCATACGCATGGTACGACCAAAGTTCATCGTCTTGGAAAACGTGGCAGCGATCCTTAATAACGGATTGGACATCGTTCTCGGAGAGCTTTCCGAAGCAGGGTACGATGCTGAATGGTCGATTATATCTGCGAGTTCATTGGGAGCCTGTCATCGAAGAAGCCGTTGGTGGCTCGTTGCCTACCCCAACAACGATGGACAGCAAAGAAGAGAGTTTGAAACACGCAACCAAAATGTTACAGGGCAAAACACACAGGTCAAGTGGTCAACCAATTCAGAAAACTTTAAGCGACAAAGTGATGATGGAGATGATAAAAGAGAATCCAGAATTGATGAAAATTTATCAAGATCACCAAATGGAAGAGAGGCCAAATCTACCGACACAAGAAGAATTTGTGAATTATCTGAGGGAACAAACAACTATCAAGGAATTAACAGCCAAGACAACTATCAAGAAAACAACGATAGAACATTGGTTTCGGAGAGACAAAGCGGGGTTCAGCTATCCGAGTGTAGAGAATTGGGAAGAGATAAAACCGCATTTAAAAACGATTCAATTCGACAAAGAGATGACAACGATCCAAACGAAAGAGTGGACACCCAAAACTTCAATGTTGCCAACTCCAACAGCGAGAGATTACAAGGGCAGAACTTCAACAAAATGGAACGAGAAGTATGGGCCGAAGGTAATACCAGACGTCTTGACCCAAACTGGAGACAGTATGTTAGTAAGCCCATTCTTCCTAGAGGAAGTGATGGGTTATCCAATCGGGTGGACAGAACTAAAGCATTAGGCAACTCTGTCGTTCCACAAGTGGCTGCGATACCATTACAACGTGTACATGATCTTTATTACAATGAATAAATTAAAAACTTTAAAATTAAATAGAATATCAAACTTAGAAAAAAAACTAATAGATCAAGATTTAAGAGGATATGATCATTATGTTTTCATTGACGGTAATCGAAAAGCTCAATTAATTACTAATGGTAAATGGGTTACAGAATTTATTAGAACTGCTGTCATAAAACACAATGCTTTAGTATGTGAAGTTTTGCATATGCGTGAAGAGGATTTTTCAGAACAAGAACTTAAGGATTTTGAGGACGGCTTGCTTTCATAATTTTCTCTACCTGTTTCATAATCATAAATTGATGAAAGAGAAAAAGTAATTTATTGATACCTTTTGCTTTTATTATCTTTTCTTCAACCATTCTTCTTGCTTCTTGTTCAGCTAAACGTGCCAATGCTGAATGAAGTACAGCATCAATTTTACTTTGATTTCTTACTAAATCACAACAAAATGCTTTTATTTTTTCAACATCATTAGACTTCATAATCTCTCTACACTTTAATTCTGTAGAAAGTTCCACTTCAGCTGGAGGAGATTCAAAAATGATCTGAAAAAAACCGTCTTTCATATCATTGAAGATTTGTAGTAGAACCAGGGAACATTCTGGATTCAATAAAAGCTACTGCTTGATCGTCTATTGAGTTATCTGTTTGCTTGGCTATAGCTTTCAACAGATCCACTATCAATCTCTTCATTGCTTTTGATTTGATAAAGACTAGAAGAATAGGTTTTAGAATTTTTACCATCGTTTTTATGTGTTACTTCCCAAACATAGCTAAATTGCTAATATATAACAAGAGTTATTGTTTTTTATGGCTGAAGATAAAAAAAATGTTCTTCAAAAATTAAAAGATGGTTTAGATGATAAAGAAGAACAGCTTGCAATAATTAGTTTATTTGTCAGATTAGGTGTTGTCGTTTGGAGTGGATTTATTGTTACTTTAAACTACATAACAATTCCAGGTTATAGCTCAGACCCAAAAGACATCACGTTTCCTGCTTCGCTCCTAACGGGAGCACTAGCAACATTCGGTTTAGAGGGATCTAAGAAAAGTAGTAAGAAAGACGATAAGGTTGCGATGGAAGATGGTATGGTTCAAACTATAAGGGTAATAACACCTATTAAAATAGAAGGTGCTGAAGTAATCGACCCAAAAACTAAAAAATGAAAAAACTACTTGCATTACTATTACTTACATCTAGTCCAGTATTAGCAGATATAAAACAAGAGTTTGTTACTTCTGCTCAAATTAGCGTTGATATGCCTTATGTGGTAACAAACAAGGTAGGAACTACATATAGTCTTAGCGGAAACAATATTACACCATCTGTCACTGTAGGAGATACCACAACATCAGGAAAGATTGGAGGAATCAATGTTGGAAGCCTTACCAATGGTGTGCCAGCCATGATTCAAACAGACACTACAGTAACAAATGCAGGGTCAGCTTTTAGTAAAACAGAATCGGTAATTATGGGTGACGCTACACCATCTACCGTCACCCCTTCTAGTGGTATAGCAGCTTTGCCAGTATTAAGTGGACAAACTACTGTTGGATCAGGCGGTACAGCTGGATCGCTTGCATTAACTTCACTATCTAGCGGAGTTCATACTTGTACCGCAGGTGGATCGGGTACAAGTTGCATAGGATCTACTAAAGTTACTATAACCATTGACTAAATATTGGCTACTGTTTTTATTGGTCGTTCCAATAAACGCTTTTGCAGTGCCCGTAGTACCTCAATTTCGTTCAGGGTCGAGTCAAACTTCAAGCTCATCTGAAAGTGTAATAAGCGAGACTATAACCAGTCATCAATATCGAACGGGTTATTCTTACAGTGCTTCTGGTCATAATATTGAAAGTGCGGACGTAAACAGCTATATTAATCCTAGTGCTAGTACATTAACCGAGCAAACAGTAGGAGGAGTAAGTTTTAGTTGGACTTCACCAAATCTCGAAGCCGTCCCAAGGTGGAAAATATCAACTCCTGGATCAGCCTTTTCTCTTCAAGAAACACTGATCACACCAGGATTAGACACAGTAACAACAATAACAAGAACAATAAATACAACAACCACAACAGAAACTACAACTACATTTGGGCAGTAGCTTTAGTTCTTTGTCCTGCAAAAGTTTATGCTAATACAACAGTTGCAAGTCCTAGCTCTAATGCTCAAGGTGTTGTAAATAATAACGCAACGATGATAACTCCATCAGCTATGCCTTCTTTTCGTATGAGTCAGGGTATTGTCTGTGCATCTCCTAGCCTAACGATCACTCCTTATGTAACTGATGCTTGGTCATTTAATAGACCAATAGAACAGGTCACTAGGCAAAATATATATGACGAAAATACTGGCGAGATAAAATATGTTCAAGAGACTCCTAGATTTGAGAAAGATAATTACAATTTGAACTATGGTATCTCTGCTCAGATAAATATTCCACTAGGTAAATCGCCAGCTTTATGCCATGAAGCAACAATGGTAAATATCGAAGCTCAAAAGTTATTGATAAAGAAAACTAAAATGGAGATCAGCTTATATCGTTTAGAGCAATGTGCAAAACAGGCAAAGTTAGGTGTTACTTTCAAGCCTAATACTCCTAGTGCTGTTACCTGTGAAGATATTGTAGTAACAGTTCCACCAAATCAAGTTATACCACATACTCATAAAATAAAGCAGTAGGCAAGCACGGGTTGAAACTTGCCCACCTAGACGCCCTATCCATCGCCATGTCGAATAGGGTAATAATATTATAGAGCAACTGACGCTCTAACAGAGCAAGTTGGGGAGATGTATCAGATAGTTCCTCGCCTGGTCAATCCACCGATTGTGCACATCGATAGTCTCAGTTACAACGATTACCCGATCTCTAGGGAGTTGGAGATGTATCAGTTAGCATCGTCCCGTTAGACAAACCTGTTAGAGTTTGTACAGTCGTAAAATGTCATTTAAGGACATAGACATTTTTAGTACATTCAAGTACCTAACTTACCATTCACAATCCTTGTCGGAGGACTCATCACTTAGAATAGATCGCCATTTAAGGACATAGACGACCCTAGCTCGAAAGCCTACCTTACCATTCCTTAGTGATGCTAGGTCTGGTTGCTCTTATAATATTCTAGTTATTTTTTCTTTTTTGTCAACTTTGTCACGACCTGCTTAACTATTGGACGGACAAGCTGAAGTACCAATGGTGCAGAAGCACCAACCAAAGCAAGGCTAAAAACCCCAACAAACTGTGGAGCAGACGGAATGTATTGTTCTTTCCACTCAACTGCTTCATAAAGAGTTATACATTCACTCCCATCTTGCCCTCTTTCATGTCCAATAACACGCTCTAGCTTTTTATCGTTACGAAAGTCTCCTACTCTTTGGTCATTTTTTCCAGGACAGGGAGGAAAAGGTGGTGGGGGTGGTTCAGGTAAGTCAGGAATCTTTGGCTGCTCTGTTTCTGGTAGGGGTGGTGGTTCATTATTGATAGGTGCTTCTTCTGTAATAACAAGATTCTCAGGTGTATAGTCAAGAGGTACAAAACTAGGGAACGGAAAATCACACGTTGTAAACACTCCATTAGGATCTTCCAATAGTAAATTACGATTACCAGTATTTTTTATATCTCGATGCTGATAAGTACAACCAGGGACATCAATCTCTGGTGATTGTGTAATAGTTATATAGTGTGGACTATAAGGATCTGGAACGTCTGGAATATAAATTTCAGGAATACTAATCTCAGGAATTTCCAATTATATTCCTAGTCCTTTTGGTATTGGTAATGATTCTCCTGTAACATCAGGTAATCCTTTTTCTAGTATTTTTGGCATCATGCCTTGAACATTACCAAGAATTTCGTTCATAACTTGAGATTTAAAATTTTCAGATGTTACATATTTGTAGCCAAGGTACGCTCCACCACTCATGGAAGCTACCATTACAAATGAAACGATGCTAAGAATATTAGCAATTTTTTGAAACATGATTAAATTTGCAATTTTGAAAGCACTATCTTTTTCAAGTGTGCTTGTATTACTGCTTATTGTAGCCTTATCCCCTCTCTACGTCACTATGGGAATAATGACAAGGCAGATGCAAGAAAAGGTTAATTAATCAGCAGCTTCGGCTGTATTTCCCTCAGCTACCCACTCAAGGTACTCTTGGTAGTCTGTGTTTGCTTCATTAAATGGAATACAAAAAGTGTGTGTACCCTTCATAGTCATAACAGAAATTTCATCTGTTATTTTGCTTTTAACAAGTTTATAAATAGGATTTGTAGGATAAGCCATAATTAAAGTTCAGCAGATAAAGCAATATAAGAAGAATTATTAACTGTTGCAACTATTCCACCAGCACCTTGAACACCACTTGTGTCTGTTGATGTATCAAAAGCAGCACAATTTTCTTGATTTCTCGTTATTGCAAATGCAGTAAATTTATCATTAGTATTACTATGAAAAATTGTGTAATAATTAGTTCCAGAAACGTAATCTAACGAGGGTGCAGCCCTCATTGAAACGGGAAATTTGATACTAAAAGCAAATAAACTTGAGGTATAGTAAGTACCAACACCTACGTCTTTATTATCGCCTTCAGCGTGTTTATAATAATATCTTTGACATAAAGAAAGCTCCTGACCGAATGACCTGTGCTCAAAATCTGTTGCAACTTCGCTTGCTTCTAGTTGACAGCCTGTAATCTGTACAAAATCTCCATCTGTAGCTAATGCGTTAACTTGACCAACTCCTCTATCAGCATTAGTTGTGTGTGCTTGCCATGTTGTATGAAGTGTTCCAGTTTGGTCTCCATCAAATACTTTCCAATAAATTTGTAAAGATGAACCATTATCATTACTAAAAACACCAGTGGTATCTGCTGGTATAACAACTGTTTTTCTTTCCCAAGTTTCAGATTGGCTAACAGTATATATTTGCTGACAAGATCTTGCGTTATTAGAGTCATATAAATCAAGTACAAAGTTACCAGTAACTTTAGATTTTATAAAAAAAGATATTGCAAATTTTTTAGCTCCTGATGTTCCTTTTGCAAAATGTTGTAAATTATGTCCTTCAATTTTTTGATAAAATTGTGCAGGATTTGAACTTGTGCCAGCAGTAGTAACTGCTACCTTTATAGAATTTGAAAACCCATCTGGACTATCAGTTTCGTGTGATACTGTTACTGTACCATTTGCTCCGTGATTATATCTCCATCTATCTGCTACATAATAATTCTGTGTATCATTAATTCCAGTTGTATTTCCTCCTCTTTGATGAATAACCATTGCACCATTTATTAAAGCATTACGATTACTTAGGTTATTAGTAATATTAGCAGTACAGGTTCCATCAGTATTGTTGACAGTAATAGCAGCAGTACTAGCTCCTACCCCTTTTATCGAATTTACCTTGATCTCTGACATAATTAACTAGGTTTTGGGTTAGCGTCTTTAACCGCTTTGATGTGGGTAGCCCACGTTCCAGTTGTATCTAGTTTACCCGCAACGATATCCTTATACAACATATCTAATTGGTTAGGCAGACTATCGTAAGATTCTCTTCTTTTTGATCTATAACTATCGTTTTCTAAATCCCACGCATCTTGCAATGCTTTTAAACCATTAGTGCAATCTAATTCTGTTGGTTTTGAACCACCATCATGCACTACTAAATTTGCATAGATTTTATTAGAAGAGTCGTTCCACCCAAACCATTGTCCTGTACGAACAGTAACAAGATAATCTTCTATGTGATCGGGTCTAAGTGTATTTCTATTCATTTATGTATCTCCTAATCTTATAAAAGTTACGCCACTATAATTAGCATTAGTACTTCCAAAAAGTGTAACGTTAGCTTCACTAGGATATATTCTATATCTAAATCTATGAGTTGAAACATTTGTAACGTCAAATATCACATCTGTATATACACAAAATCTATTTGTATTTACCCCTGCTACTGAAGTTGCCGCAACTACAGGATAATTAAAAGTTGAACCATCTTCAGCAAAAGTAGGTTCGAGTTGCACAACCGCTACGTTTGTACTCGCACCAATGCTCCCAGTAGCAAAGAATTTCATTAAATAAATACCAGTAGCTCCAAAACTAAAATAATTATTTCCACCAGAAGGTGCAGTTGCAACTGAACCTATGCGTGTATATCCATATGTGTCGGCCTCTTCCCAATTAGAGGTTATTATATTACCTCCTCCACCTGAAAGCGAAGCATTACTTGTAATTCTCCAAGTTTGTGCATTTGTTATGCCCGCAGATATTCCAGTTAGGCTTGCTCCCGATATTGCAGGTAATGCACCAGAAAGTTTTGTTGCATCAAGTGTACTTTGACTTGTAACAAGCGTTCCATCTGCAATATCGGGTAAAGATATAACTCTGTTATTACTAGACGAAGAAGGTGCTTGGATACTTACTGACCCACCACCTGATGCTGCGTTTAGTTTTATCTTTGCTGTCATAATTAACTTGGTTCAGTAGGAAAAGTAACAGAACTCATATCTAAATTACCATTTGCGTCTAACTTTGGCGATGCAGTTGCAGGTAAATCACGCAAACTTTGACGATAGGTTTTCCATGCTGTAGATAATGTCAAATCAGAACTAGCTCTCCAATCTGTTAATGCTAATAATCTATCTCTTTCTTCTCTTAATAATTTCATAGGTTCTGCATCTGTAAGTTTTGTTAACTCTGCATTTATTTCAGATTCAGTAGGTTTTGTATCTAAACTTATCCAATCTAAGCCAGAATAATCAGTACCTACCCATGTATATTTACTTGTTGGTTTTAAAGAATGAAGTGCAGAATATACTGTGTGAATCATTATGTATCTCCTAATCTTATGACTACTACATCAGACATGGTAGCAGTACCGCTATACCCTGCTTCATTATTACCAACAACAACAACAGGGTTCTGTGATTGCATCTGAATTTTAAAAGTATTTGAAGTATCTGTAACATCTAATATCGCTTGCGAACCACTTGATTGTGTTGTTTGATTACCAGAAATATGACTTGATGATGACCAGGGCATACAAATAGTTGACCCATTAAAATATAAACGTGCGCTGATATATCTTGAAGCACCAGTTGTTATATAAGTAGCAATCTGGTATCGGATATAATAAATTCCAGTAGAAGGAAAAGTAAAGTTTGCGCCCGAATTTGTTAATGCAGAACCTATACCTGCAAAGTTATTAGTATTTCTTGCCCAACCTGTTATGTCTGCAAGAGTATCAGAAGATGTAGTTTGTGAAGTGCTAACTTTCCACTGATCTGCCATTGTTATTCCAGGAGATATTCCAGTAACACCGCTATTTGTGATAGCCATTCTTTCAACACCACCAGTTGAAAACTTGATAGTGTCAGCAGAAGGAAAACTTATGCCTGTATTTGTGTCATCTCCAACGATACTTGGTGCGGAAACTGATCCAGCTACACCTTTAACACCAGTTGTTCCAGAAAGTTCTAAGCTCATAATTAAATAATAACTAATAAACTGCCAGAAGGCACAGTAACAGTAACACCAGCATTTACGATGGGACTTACTGTGTGTGCATTTTTTCCTGATGTTATCGTATAGTCTGTCGTTACGTTAGTGTCGGATTCAAAGAATACTTCATCATTACCTCCTCCCGTAGCTCCAGCTCCCCCTCCCACAGCAGTAAACTCAGATCCGTTATATATTTCAGCAGAAGTGGTTGTACTGTTAAATCTAAAATCTCCTGTTGAGGGAGAACCAGGTCTTTGTGCTGTCGTTCCAACAGGTATTTGTAAAGCTGTTGTGTAATTATGTATAACATCTCCAGTAAATGTCGATCCAGAAAGTTTTGCTAAACCTAAATTTGCCTGTGTTACATCTCCAATCTCAATATATCCATTATTAGCTGCATTTCTCAGCTTCATAAGATTAGATGTTGTATTAACTGACAACTGGAACGCAACCTGTGTGCCACTAGGATCTGCTGATCCACTATTTAAACTCTGTATGGCAGCAAAAACATTATTAAGGTCAGTTCTTACGGCAGCACCCGTGCCATTAGCGATTGAATAGTCTGAAACTTGTGCCATTTAAAAAGCTACCTTGTGCATATTCTACCCTCCTTTACCAAATCCGACAGCCTGATAAGTGAAATTTCTATCAATCGAAGCATTTGATGAATTTTTGAAGTGAACAGTAAAACCCGTTCCAGAAATACTGCTTACTTCAAAGTAATCTCCTGATGCCATATTCTGAGCATTAATACCAACAGAGGGTAAATTAGTATTTGCTCCAAGCAAAGAAGAAGTACCAACAAAGAATGGATTGGTAAACGTAACAGCCTTTGCTCCTGCTCCGCTTGCAATAACATTACCTTGTTCTGTTCTTCTCTGTAAAGATGCTGTATAGCCTAGCTGAGAAACTTTTATGTCCTGTGCAACATCATTACTTGTAAGTTTTGCTCTGAACTGAAATCCTCTGCCTTTGTAAGTTCCGTTAGCAAAAGTTTGAAAATTAGAATATGTAGGCGAGCCAGAACTGGGATTATCTTGTGTAACTCTTACTAACATTTCAGCGTTAACTTCAGTTGCAGTTAAACCATCAAAATCAGAAATACTATCAATCAAACCTCTTGAATCAAATAAATCTGATGGATAAAATCCTTCTGTCAAAAAATGTCGTTTTAGGTCAAGGCTAAATACACCACCTAAATCTAAAGTATCTCCACCAGCGGTTCCTCCAAAATCATAAGTTCCCTCTGGCACAATGCCACCAAAATCATCTAATGAACCAACAGCGTCAAAATCTGTAATGGCATCAAAACTACCACCACCTATTAAATTTAATGTATTTGTTGTTGCATCAAAAGCAACATTATTTTTTGTACCTTGAAATTTAGGACTATCTAAATCTTCTCTCCTTGTCTGTGTAATAAGCGGAGCTTGGTTGTCAGGTAATTCAATAATTACACTTGTCTCTCCAGCACAAAATCTACCTCCGTCATCTCTAAATTTTAAAATATATTCTCCTTCAAGATAAGGAACTTCAGCAGCAGTTGTATTACCAGCTAATGCTTGGATCAAATCGGTACTATTAGAAAACGTACCACTACCATCGGTTAGAGGAGAATGTCTAACATATACTCTCCCTCCATGAATAACATCAACATCTGTAGATAAATTCCAACGTAATCTTACTAATTTTTCATTTATTGGTTCGGCTGATAATCCAGTAACATTTGATGGCAATGCAGTTTTACCAACAGCATTGAAAGTTAGATCAGCAGAAGTGGCACTTGTCTGCAATGCTGCATTATAACTAAATACTTGAAACTCATACGTTCCAGTATCAGTATTAAATATCTCAAAATCAGGAGAAGAAACTGTTGTAGAAACAAAGTTACCATTATTAAATCTGTAGTTGACCTGATATTGCGTAACACCGACAATAGGTTGCCAACTAACGATAAGTTTAGATACTGCCTGATTATTTATTTCAACTATCTTTTCTTCAGCCTGTAAAGCAGCAGGAGCATCTTTTGGTAGATTCAGTACTGATACTGTTCTTGTTGGTAAGGTTGCACCATCTTCAATAAATGCGTATTTTTCATTTACATAAGATAAAGCTGTAATTGCATAATTTATTCCATCAGATTCTTCTACTGTTATTACTCTAAATTTCTGAGCTTGAACTGTATCATCTTGCAGTAGCCAAACTGTATTAGCATTTGGAGTTTGAGAGAAAGCAGAAGATACTGTAATAACTGCACCTGAGACACTTGATACTGACTTACTTTCAACAGTTCCATCGGGTAATATTACAGATAAAGTTGGATTATTTGTTGTTGGCAAATCAGTTGCAGCAGAATCATCTACAGTTATTTGGGTAGTTGTAGCAGAACTTACTCTTCCTCCTCTTCTAAGACCAGAACGGACAGGATCAGCTATTTCTATTACAGCACCAGGTCTGACAACAACACCAGCATCTATAGAAGTTGCAAATGCAACAATTTCACTTTCATTTTGTTCAGTAAATAAAATAGCTTTTGCTAATCTTCTAGCTTGACCTCTGCTAGTACAAGCAAATCCTTTTACCTGTTTTATAATTACTCCAAATTTTGCAATAGCATCAGCATCTTCATAAACTTCATAATCTATTTCTCTACTATCCATATTGAAGTAAGAAACAGAAATAACAGTATTTCTTGTTTTCAATCCACTTCCTGAGTAACTAAATCCTTCGGAAGTTACATTAGCCAAATTAAATAAATAACTTGCATCTTTTGGACTATCTTGTGCAAGAAGAATACTACCAGCAGACCATATTGGCATACATCTCATCACACCAGCTAATTCATTTATAAGATCAAATGCTTCACTAGATGATTGAATATTTACGTTGCAACTGAATCTAGCTTCCTGTCCTCCAAATCCATCATCAACAAGAGTATTAGCAAACTTACTTGCGGTAACAAAAGAGAAGAGATCAAGAGAACTATCAGTGATATGATTACCAAATCCATATCTAGTATCGGTAAGAAGATCAAGTAAGACCATCGCAGGGCATGAGCACCATTGAGCAGCACCCATAACTCCATTAAAAATATAGCCATTAGGATAAACAATACGACCAGTTGTGCTGTCCACGCTCGGAGTACCAGAACTATTTGCACCTGCTCCTGGAATCCTTACCTTTATTCCTCTGATACGATATTTTCTGCTAGGTATTGATTGAAACTGCATAGAGTCCAATCGAACAGAAGCGTAAGCACTATTGGCATAAGTATTAGAATCATCAATTATTTCAGCAAAACTTGTCCATTGAAATGCGTCTTGTAAACTTGAATCTGAACTATCGGCAGTAACTCTAGTAACTCTTATATCAACAGGGAAAGAACCTGTAAAATTTACTCTATAATCTCTTTGGTAAGCATCAGCAGTTCTTCCTGTAATAGTGTCAGAAATAACATCAGTAAAACCACCAGAATTATATTGAACAGCAATTTTTAAAGAGACAGATGAGCCAAGTAAATCTCCCTTATCTGTTGCTTTTTGTATTTGAGGAAAAGTTATTGTGATATTTGCAGCGTCAACATTTGAATTTGTTATCTGTCTTGTAACAGGAGAAGATTGAGTAACAGTAACTCCTACTGCTGTTATTGAAGAACTACTTTCAATACCTTCAACTTTTGTCTGACTTGAAGTTCCAAATCTAGGATTGAATGTTACATCTTGAAAATTAAAATCAGTTGTAGCTGGATTAGTTGAATCAGCAGTTGATTTTAAAACAGGAGTATCATTTAGAAATACATCTTTTAGTGCAGCATTATTATATGCAGCAGTTCCTTGCGTTCTACCTTCTTTTGAAGCTGTAGCAAAACCTTCTATCTCTCCTTCAGAAATAAGATCAAGAAAAGTAGCAAACTGTCTGCTATGTAAAGTATCAGGAGTTCTTGTTGGTTGAGGGGGAGGTGGAGGACTACCGCCACCGCCAGAACCAATAATATTTTTTGGTGCGTCTGTCATGCCTGTACCTGTTGAGTATCAATCGCACCACTTATAACAACTGATCCTGTCACTATCTCTCCATAAACTATTGGAACAGGAGTACCTGCTCTTGATGTATTTTGCGTACCAGAAAAACTAAATGATAATTGTGGATCTTGTTCTGACTTAAATTCTTTTGGTTTTGGCATAGGAAATAACATTTCACTTACACCTGATAAAACTAGACTTGCTCCAAGATATACTGCTGATTTTGCTAAAATTACGCCTGTTGTTAATTTTTCAGCGGTCATAAAACCAGCAGGGCCTAACATAAAAGCACCTGCAATCAAAGCAGCACCTAACAATACTTTTCCTAGACCACCTCTACCAGCACCACTAATAACAGGAACAATATGTATATCTTCCTGTCCTATTGGGTGATGTATTTCTTCTTGATCTACTGCATAATTACCAACTTTTACCTGATAATATTGAGGATTCATATATTTTTCTATCTGCGGAAAATTATTAACAAGAAAACTAACTGCCTTTGCAAGACTATCTACCTGTATTTCAAATTCTTTATGCCCTACAAACTCTGCGAGTTCGCCATATAATTTTAATTTACGCAACATAACGATACCTCCCTCCTGTGCATTTTAATAACCATTGAGAATAAGGCTCTCTACAAGATAGTCTATCGGTTAAATGATGTAAAACATCTCCATCTAAGAAAATAGCTACATGATTTAAACCAGTAGATCCAATCGACATTAATAAAGCATCGCCATTCATTGTTTTTTCATCTGGTCTAAGTTCTCTAAAACCTGTTCTCCATGCACAACTTTCAAACAAAGGATTCAATATAAACTCTTCTGGTGTTGTAGGTCTATCCCAATCTTTTAATTGAATATTTTTTTCTTCTTTATACCAATCTCTTACCAAACTCCAACAATCAGTAACACCCCATACCCAAGGTCTACCAAGTAAAGGCGGTTTATATCCACATGGTTCATAATATCCCCATTGTTCTGTTTTAGGATTAACAATATGCCACGGTAGATTACTACGTTCACAGGCAATTTGATCTGCCTGACTAGCAACAGGAGGTGTTACAGGGTGGCTATGAACAATAGCTGTTATCTCTCCAGTATTGTCTGCTTTTACATAATCTTCTGGGTCTAAAATAAAACATTGATGATCTGTCATTGAAAGATTACGACAAGGATAGTATCTTTCTTTTCCTCGGACATTTAATAAAAGACCACAAGATTCTTTTGGGTCTTGGTCTTTCGCATGAACAAGTGCTTCTTCTTTCCAATTCATGCTATAAACGTACCAATCGAAGGAAATTCAGTTCTAGTACATTGTCTTTTTGGTGCTCTAATACCAGCAAGATCAAATACTGCTGCTAATTCAAATGTAACTACTTCTCTATTTTCTGCTGATTTTCTATCTATTTTGTAAATTTCTTGAGGAAACTCTGCTGTAGGATCTGGTGTTCCTAGTGGATTTACCTGTTGGGTTGTAGTTGTTGTTGTATCTTGAGTTGTTGTATTTGGATCGTTCATTGTAATTGTATTACCCATTCCATTTCCATGAACTGTGCAGTAATATCTCAAATCATTTGGAGCAGAAGGATATGCTGGCTGATAAGTTACGGTAGCTCCTGCATTTCCAGCAGTTCCAGATACAGTTGTTGTCTGTGCTCCTCCAGCATCAGATTTTATTGCTAAAGGGTGTCCGCTATTTGTTGCATCTGATTGATCAAAGATATATGTAGATCCTCTTTTCATTGTGATTACAGGATTGTTTACACCATTAATTCTAAAAATATTTCCGCTTCCAGGATTATGAACAGTAACAGTGTAAGTTACAGTTTCGGCATCAGCAGGATCAGCAATAGTTGTCGTAGTCGTAGTACTGGTAGTCGTTGTAGGAAAATTTACAGCATCAAGATAACGTGCCAAAGTTCTGATCCTTGTCACAGTAGCTCCTGTTAAATCATTTCCTGTAGTTACCTGATTTACGTTTAACAAGATAGCTGTGATAGTTCCAAGAGCATTACTAATAGTCAAAGTAGGTCTGGGAAGTTGACCTTTCTGAAAAGCAAAACCTTCTGCCTGTATCGGCATTTTTAAATACTGATTACCAGCCCAGATAATATCTCCGTTAGCATTTAAACTTGTTCCGTTATGAAATCTATAAGTCTGAGCAGAACCATGCAAAGTTGCATCGGTAGTTAATGTAAATAATTCAATTATTGCTGAAGGATTAATCTTTTGTAGATCAGTAATAATCGGAGCAGTACTCATGGTTCAAATACTTCTCTAAATGTTACCTGTATTGTAGCTCTATTGTTATATGGTATTGATTTATTCCATACTTCGCAAACAAATTTCTGTGAAGCAGATTCTCCAGGTGCTTCAAAATCAAAACTTTCTCTATCTAAAGCTCTAGCATCAAGGAAAGTTTCTATAGTATCTGCTTCTGTCTCTGATACGTTGAAAGTGAAATTATAAACTTTTGGATTTTGATGCTCTGCTAATCCAAATAATATTCTGTGTTCAAAACCATCAGCAAAACGGATTGTTCTGGTGTTTGGTGCGGATCTTTTTTGTTGTCCGTAAGTAGGTTTTATTGAAGGAAATGTGGCCATTATGCGAGCATACCTCCTGGTCGTTTTTGTTTAATTAATTCTGATTGTATAGCAACTGAAATCATACGACCAAGTTCTCTACCTTGTTCTTCATCTCCTTCAACAGAAGAACCAGAAGCATCTACATTTACTACGATATTTGTTGAACCACCAAGAGCATGATTTGGTGTAATCATTCCCGACACACCTGGGCTAAACATCTCAGGTCCACGTTCTCCAACGATATAGCTATTTCCCCCTTTAACAGGACCACCATCTGCTTTCATAAAACTAAAACGTGATACCTGTTGTTCGGGAGTTAGGGTTGGAGTTGCACTTATTGGATCTCTAGTGAAACTGTTAAAGCTAAATAAATTACTAAATAAACTTAAAAATCCTTTCTGTAACTGTGCAGCAGCTAATCTCGCAGCAGTATCTAAAAAATGATCTGCTATTCGACCTAACATATTTCTAAACGCATCTTGAACACTCATAGTTCCTTTGATAATTCCTTTAAATGATTCTTCAAAACCAGTTCTTATTGATGTACTTAAATCTAAAACTGCTCTCATTGGATTTAACAATTCTCTAATTTCTTCAGCAGGTGCATTAAATTCAGATAAAAACTGCATTTGTTCATTTATCTTTACTTGAGTCTCTAAAAGTTGTAACGCTGCACCATTCGCATTTTCAAATTCACTTCCAAATTCAATTCTCTTCATGTTGGCAAACTCTTTTTGAAGAGCTTTTGTTTGTCGAAATTCTTTTGGTATATCTAAAATATTAAGTTTATCTATTTCTTTCTCAACAAATGCCTTCTTTCTTTGTTCAAATATTACCCTTTCTAATTTTGCCTGTGTTTCTAGTGATCCTTTTGTAGCTAATGTCTGCAATAAATCTTGCCTTGTTGTTTCACTAATTTGTTCTCTAAGACCTTCTATTTTTCCTAATACTGCTTCAGTAGTTCTTAATCCAGATAAAGTATCAAAAACCTCTCTTGAGCCAAAAGCACTTAATAACATATCAGCCTGTCCAGAACCAAAAGTTTTAAATGTAGTTGCTAATTTTATTGCTTCATCATTGGTTATTTTAAATTCTTTTGCTAATTCTTTTATTTGTTTTCTTGAGAATGTCGAGGCTATACCCATACTCTCTAATTCTAAATTAACTTTATTTAACTCTTTCCTAAAAGCTATAGTTTTTTCAATTTGAGCAGCAGCAGCAGTAGCAGCGATAGAAGCAGCAAACCCACCACCTGGTGCAAGTGCTCCTCCAAGACCACCTGCTATACCACCCATAACCGAACTTAAACCACCAGCTCCGAATAATAAAGGAAAGCCTCCACCAATTAATGCACTACCAGCACCGCCTTTTAATCTGCCCATCGCACCACCTGGCATAGCAAAAGGTCCACCTAATGCGTTTTTACCAAAACCTAACCTATTCTGAATTGGTAAGCGTGGGCCTATTTGTCCTCCTGCTATTCCAAATGTTCCACCTGGTAACGCACTAAAAGCTGCTTGAGCTTGTTGTTGTGTTTGTATAGTCGCTATTTTTGCAACGTTTTTCCCTATATTTTTTAAATGTCTCTCTCTAGCTTTTTCTTTTATTGCTTCTGTTTTTGCTGACTCTGCAACTTCACTAGCTCTATTACTAAAAGCAGCAAAACCTGATCCAGCTCGACCTCTTTGGCTACGTCCTACATTTTGAACTATAT
>VTLG01000985.1_pt1 | contig 22439 bp, 35 predicted proteins | sample 4694571 | NCBI WGS metagenome assembly VTLG01 (sample SAMN12604809, study PRJNA352737) | marine metagenome | biome: ENVO:00000447; feature: ENVO:00000209|ENVO:00000569|ENVO:01000036; material: ENVO:00002151; isolation source: viral sequences binned using virsorter ...
AATGGATTTAAAAAGAATAAACAATATTCATAAATAGCTATTTCTCTTGCTGATGCTGCAATTCTTAATCTCTTCTTGGACCAAGCAGCATGTTCAGTCTTATCGTTCACAACGTCAAATTTCATAGTCATAACCCCGTTTTGAATAGCTGGTGGCAACTTTTTCTCAACTTCTGTAGCTGTTTCAAACATTTCTATTATTTGTACAGAGGTGATGCTCATAGCTTAATATCCCATGGTAATTTAACCTTACCCGCCATGTACAACTTCCAGAATTCTTCTCTGTCGTACTTGTCCATACTCTCAAGAAATTTCATCTTCTTGTCGTGTTGTGCTTTTGTAGTTTTAGCTGGAGTGTTGGGTTCGTTTACTTTCATCCTATAACCCCTGCTCAATCTCTTACCTAGATATGCCATGTCTGGCATATCTCTAGTATTCTTAGTAGAGTACTCTTTAGTAGTATCTTTAGTATTATTTAGTTTACTAATATATGCCATCCCTGACACATCATTGAGCAGCTTGAAATGAACAGTGTATTCACAACTACTCTTCAACCTCTTACGTCTAATCCATTGGAGCTGTTCCAATTCATCTAAGCATCTAATCACAGTACGTCTGGACCACTTGAGCTGCTTTGCCATGGTGTTTTGTCGAATATAGCACCGCCCGTATTTAGCCATATACTCACATAATAATAGGTAAATGACCTTTGCCTTAGCCGAGGTATCAGAACGTAAAAAGTATGCCCATTTTGCTTGATTATTCACTCAGATCGATCCCGTGTACTTGGACCAATCGATCAATAGATAAACGCAGAATTTCCACCTCACTCGAACACCAGTTCATCTCGTTGTAGGAGTGTTGCAGATACAAATTAGTCAAGACTACTAATACTATAAAGATTAATGTTAATGAATTAACTATCTTCATACAGCTTTACTTTTCCAATAAAGAACCTGTCTTTTTAAATCATCAACTTGGTTTTGTAATAAAAGAGCCGTTCGTGTTTCATCTAACGTTGGGGCCTTAGTAATATGATCTACAATTTTTCTTGGGTAGTTTCCTTTCCCACCACTACAATCACCGCACAAATACCTTCTTTTTTCACTATACCCAAAGAGAGGTATTCTACATTTTTTGCACTGACCTTGTTTTATTAGATTGCCGACCTTAATCATCTTAAATCCCTTGCTGGTGAAAGTGCCTCTGTTGGCACTTTATAAAAGAACGGACGATCACCGACCTTAGCAATCCAATCATCCCGTTTAGCATCTGAGCCATGGATATATCCCATCAACTCGTATCTAGTGTGGCTGTGGCAAACCACTAGCATATATTTTCTATGTTCGTGGAAGTCAGGCCTAATAATTAAATAGTTCTTATCCTTGGCGGGATCTTGGCTATGATGCATCTGACATTTGACCTCAAGCTCATGTAGATCAGGATCCTTATAAGTATTGACTGAGAAATCCCAGTACCGATTAAGACCTTTGGCTGCGGCCAACTCGGAGGCTGCGGAGATCACGGACCAACCCGCATCAAATATTGGACGGGCTGACATTTTGCTGCCGTAGCCGTCTTTGTGTTTTTTTGCAATAGATTGAGATTTACGTAGCATCCCGACTTGGGCTGCTGCGTTGTATTCATGCCACTCAAGATCAACTATCATTAGCTGCCTCGTTCATGTTGTTTTTGATATAATCTAAGAACCAAGGATTATCCCGAAATACACCCATAATAAAATTAGTTAATGAATTGACAGTAATTTCTTCAGCATCATCCTCTTTAAGAGGTCCGTTGGCTTGGTTAAGCCCAGAGATATAAGCCACACAATGTAAAATTTCATGGAACAAAACGTTGCTTTTTTCCTGTCCGCATAAATTATTTTGAATTAAGATTTTCCCCTCACGGGCTTTATATTCCCCATAAGAATCCGTCATAGAGTCTGTCTTAAATTCTGGGCTTACCCATTCAATTACAATATCTCGATAGCCGACCTTAACAGTCGTTGGTTCATTAGATTTCTTTTTGACCATTCAACTCCGCCCATTGTTTGACAAAATCATTTGCTGTGACAGCCCCCTCAGTAAGCTGCTCAATTCTTAATAGTTCTTGGGGTTTTGGAAATCTCTCACTCTTAGCCCAACGAAAGACAGATCTGGACGAAACGTTGCCGAGCTTATTTGCTATCTCTTTCTTAGATGTGCCTGTGATGTCACACCACTTACTCAATTTCATAGGTATAACATATAGTTGTGATCTCAAAACAGACCACATTATAATTTAATTATAATTAACTTTTTATTTGACTATAGTGTATATGTGATATTTAATGTCCACATAGGACAATAAATAATACTAGTAAGAAAGAACATTTGGAATACATAATATGATTAAGACATTAACAACAATACATAGAGGAGATGGTTTTTTAATGAAACCAACATTGAACGCACACAATATAGAGATTGGTCGTTTATATACAATATATTCAAGGGGGGCAAACCCCATGTATTCAAGAGAGCATTTATCAAGAATAATTAATGGCAAAAGGCCAGTTCCAGTAGAATTAGCTAAGGATATTGCTGATAAGTTTAATTTCAATTGGACTGAATTTTATGAGCTTGAAAGTTCAAAAGTTAAAACAATAGATGCGGGGCCTTGTAATACCCACGATTTTAGGATTATTTTTAAGTCATCTAGTATGAAAATGTACACTCTATCAGACTTTTCAGATACTCACTATGCTATTACTGGGGTAGGTGGTAAGGATTTTTTGTTTTTTGGCAACCAAACGGGAGCAGTCACCCTCTTTAATAAAACAAAAATAGAGCCAGAGTCACATCTTATTACTGAAATGTTAGCAAAACCTATTCTAGTTCAAATTAAAAAACCTAAAGATTGGTATGCTGGATTTTTAACTGGATTTAGCCGACCAGTTGGTGAAAAATCGGACTATATCTACTTGTCAGACATCCAAAACACAAGATCAGTATCATTTAAGCAAAGTGATATTAAGTTTTTCTGTTCTTGTGAATGGGTATCTATCACCCCTCATTGGGTAGAATAATCAAATTATAAACATTTTTTAGAGATGAGAATGGGTCGCAAAAGGCCTATATATCGGCTTTTAATGTCCGTAAAATATCTTGTAATACCTTGTTTTTTTAATCAAGTGCCTTAATTCAATATGATTAATTGTGGATAAATAGATAAAAAAGATCACTTTATACTTTACAAAACCTTTCAAATAACTTTTAAATGCCTTTAATGAAAAAAGGCAAAAGGGCTGAACAGCAAAAGCCCGAAACTTTGGAAGAAATTTTAGATACTATTCCTCAAGAATTTTTATCAATTGGGATAGATCATTATTCCCCAACTCAATTAAATTGCAGCATAGCCAACTGGGCTTATAAATACGGAGCCTTAACCCAAGAGCAACGCAGAGGTCTTAAAAGAAATATCAATATGTATTTTGGCACGACCATAGGTGAGATCACTCAGCTTATGTTTTGTGATGAAATGTGGACTATGGCTAGTCAAGTTGCACCCAATAAACAGAAACTAAGCTGGGATCAAGCCCTCGAATACTTAGATGAGATGATGAAAAAGTATGAGCCTTGGGATGAGAAAGATAAAGAAAAATTTGAAGCTATTAAACACCTAGCCCCAGACTATTTAAAACAATCTTATGAGGGTTGGAAATCTCTTAATATGCAATCACCAATTATTGCTGAGAGAAACGTTAGATTAAAATTTAATTATGTGAATTGTTTAGGACGCATTGATGGAGAAGATCCTTTAATGTTGTTAGAGCAAAAATGCAGACTACCAAAATTAGGTAGAGTAAAAAAAGATGGCACTCGTTCTGTTATATCTACCAAGCTACCAGAAGATAATCCTTTAATATCTCACGCAAGGCAAACAGCTTTCTATCATTTTTGTACTAAGAAACGTCCTTTCCTTTTGTATGTAAACGATAAGGAATACAAAATCTTTGACTCCAGTAATTGTGATTTATTAACTAAAGAGGCAATGGAGGAACACCTCGAACATTATAAGAGACAAGCTCGATTGAGAGATCGAGCTATACTGAGAAGTCAAGGTACGGTTCCAGGTCTTTTAAGGGACCTGGATCCCGATTGGGAACACAATTTTGAGTGGGATATAGGAGAAGATAATGCAGCCCATGCAAAACAACTATTTAAGGAGGCACAATGCAATGAGTAAAAAAGAAGAATCAATATGGAAAAAATTATCAAATATAGATTGTAATAAGTTTACAAAATCCAAAGGTCAATTGACTTATTTATCTTGGCCTTATGCTTGGAAAATTGTAATGGAAAATTATCCAAAAGCTACTTACAAATTTAAGGAGTGGGATGGATATGATGTTCTTTATTATAAAAATGGTACTGGTGCAGTTGCCTGTGAGGTGACAATTGATGGCATAAGCAGAGAAATGTGGTTAGCTGTTATGGATTACAGAAACCGATCTATTCCTGATCCTTCTTCTACGGATATAAGCAATACTAAAATGAGATGTTTAGTAAAGTGTTTAGCTATGTTCGGACTGGGGCATTATATTTATGCTGGAGAAGATTTACCAACAAATATTGAAGCAGTTATTAAAACTGTTGAAACCAACTTTGAGCAATCGGGCAAGGCTCAAAGTGCATCTCCCCCGATCACTTACGATGGCCTCAATGAACGTTTCAATAAAGCTAGTCACATTGAGGGTTTAAAGGCCATTGTAAGTGAGCCTGATGTACATGAATTTCTCCGATCTTTAAAAGCAAAAGATGAGGAAAAGTTCAATGCCATGACTAAAAAATATAACGACACACAAAAACAACTAACCAAAGGAAAAAACAATGGAAAATAGCCAATACGTTAAAGCTGGAAACGGGATGCTTTTTAATAATGATAAGAAGCAACCTGGGAGCAAACAACCCGACTATACTGGACCAATTACTATTATTGAAAAAGATGGTTCTGAAAGAAAACTGAGAATGTCTGCTTGGAAAAGAGACAACAATCAAGTTGGTATAGAACTTCAATTTAAAAAAGAGGATGCTGCTCAAGACGAAGCTCCATTTTAATTATGAACTACATATCTTGTTTTGGATGGAAGATCATCGGGATCTTCCTCCTAGGAATAGCTTTATTTTTATTAGTTTTTATATGGTAGATGATGATCCAGTTAATTTTCCCAAACATTATAACAAGGGAGACATTGGGTGCATTGATGCAATTGAATCATGCCAAGGTGAGGGTTTTAAATACTACCTACAAGGATCAATCTTAAAATACATGTGGAGATACCAACATAAACACAATCCGATACAAGATTTAGAAAAAGCAAAATGGTTCATAAATAAACTAATTGAAACGGAGAAGGAAAAGTCACATGACTCTTAGACAAAAACAAGTTTTAGATTACGTCAATAAATTTATTCAAGATAAAGGCTATAGCCCATCATTGGCTGAGATAGCAAAACATTTAGGAGTGAGTGGCCCAGCAGCTAGAGGGCATGTTCAGATGTTGATTAAAAGAAATTACCTCACTCACATACCTGGGGCTGCACGTTCAATTCAAGTTAATAACATTTTTTAATGAGAGAATTTATTTTACGTTGGAGATTTTTTAAATTTTTAAAAAGCATATATGTCAAAAAGAGAACCGCTACCCGCTAGAATGAGATCAGCAACATTTACTTTACCTATTGATGATAGGAGAGTCGTAGGTATCGTTAATTATGTTCCATCAAATGACGGTATTATCACTAAAGGATTTTGGGTAAAGATTAAACCTAGTGACTCATATTTAGATAGAGAGTTGAGGGCATCAGGTAAGTTAGTATCAAGACTATTCCAACATGACGAGCCATTAAAAGAAATTGTCGATACTTTATCACAGGACAACATTATTGGGATCATGGTTAATTATTATATGAAAAACCAAATGGATATTTTATCTGGTAATCCGCTTGAAAAACCAGTGCGTAGTATTTCAACTGATCCATACAGAATAAAAGAATGAAAAATTTAGAAGAGGAATTGAAATTTATAGAAGATATGGAGGAGTTTAAAAAAGTATTTAGTGCGGAATCAAGAAAGAAAAAAGAAAAGGAAGAGGATGAAAATATTTCACAACATCAGTGAGGTTTCAAAAATGTTGGACGAGCCGCAGCATGTGCTTAGATATTGGGAAGGTAAACACCCTAGATTTATATCACCAACAAAACGTCCTGGTGGCAGAAGATTTTACCGGCAAAGAGATATTGCTAATCTTAGAATTGTTCAACGGTTCGTCAGGGAGTGGTTCATGGGCCACAAAGGCATTAATAAAATACTGAATGAGCAAAGAAACCAAACTTAAATGCTGCATGTGTAATGAAACTTTTGATGCAAAACGAAAAAAAGACTGGAGTTATAGTTTTGATACTAAAGGCTATGAAATCGTATTTTGTAGTGAAAAATGCAAAAAAATACTCTCAAATTTGACCAAAATGACTATGAATTGAGGTTGTCTGGTACCTCAGCACCCCCCTCAAAAGTGGCATTTATCCGATCTACCTTAGATACCCAAACATCTTGGTCCTTAAAACATTTAGCATATCTTTTAAGTGTAAATGAAAAATCTTTGTGACCAATCATCTCTGTCACATCTTTACTGCTTAATATTTTTTCCTTATGCCATTCAATTAATAGACTAGCAAAGAAATGTCTAAAGGAGTGAGATCCGCCTTTCCATTTTAAGTTTAATTCTTTCTTTTTCTTCTGTAGTTTTTTATTCATTTTATCAAAAGGGATCCACGTATGATTAACTCCATAAACAAAATCATCAGGATCTGAATTAGATAAAGGATCAGCTTTCCAAGCAGCTAACTGATCCTTAACTCGACTTAATAAAGGCACCTCTCTTATTGCCGCTAGAGTTTTGCCCTCTTCAGCTATGTATTGCGGCTTACCATCTTTTCTTTGAATAGTAGCATTAACGTTAATTGTATTGCTATTCCATCCAATATCAGACCACTTTAAAGCAGCCCACTCTTGCCACCTTAAACCATGATAAGGAGCTGTAGAATAAATAACATACTCCACTCCAGTTGAATTTATAATTAAGGTATCTAAATCATTTTTAGCTGGTATTTCTATCAACTGAACAGGTTTAATATCTTTTTTCTGTTTTATCCAAGTAAATGATCTAGTTGGATTTGCATCAAGTAAAGGTTTTTTAGTAAACACACACGCATCCATTACACTTTTAAAAGTAAATAAAACTCTTCTGATCTTATCGGTGGAAAGTTTCCTATCTCTCAGTTCATCTATTAAATCTTCACAATGAGATGCTGTAATCTTATTCACTGGTATATCAATTAAAGAAGTTCCAGCTATATGATGATTACAATTATATTTAGACATACCTAGTTCATCATAGCTTAATGTATCGTCATTGTTTCTTTTCTCTCTTTTTGCCAAATATAATTTGATTGCATCTGCAACCGTGGCCTCAACGAAAAACTTTTCTATACCTTTACTGTTAATTGCTGCACAATATTTAACAGCAGCCTCTTTAGCAGCTTCTTTAGGTTTGGAGTGTGAGGCAAATTCTACTGATGGATTAAATTTTCTTATTTTTGATTTTAATTCTCCATCTTCCATGTATGGAGCAACGACTTTAAATCCTTGTTTGCCTTCTCTGTTTGTGTAGGTTTGAACGGTAGCTTTCATATATTCCTTTCTGTGATATAGGTTGTCGATATAATCTGAAAATATCATATTGACATAAAAGGACAACGAAAAAAAATAGGGTGGGTTGGGTTGTTGAGGGTTTATATTTCAGCAAGAAACGTTGAAATACTGGGGTATTTTAAAAAAGAGTGATCTTAATTTTTGGCAGAAATGAGGGATTTCAAAGATCACTACAGATTCGAATCCCGTAGGGACCGCCATTTTTTAGGGAAAAATTAGATATTTAGCTTAGGGTGGGTTGCCTATTATCACTTTCCTTATTTTCTATGACCATTTTTGTCTCTTGATCCCAGTGTTTCTGTAGGCAATCTGTTTTAGGATTTGCAGTATGACAAAGGTATCTTATATAGATACCTCCATATTCCTCTGCTACCCAGCCTCCTTCTTGTCTCCATATCTCTTTGGAGCATATATGACATTTACCAAGGAAACCTGGCTTTATTTTAGCTTTTCGGGGCATTATAGGAATAGTAGTAAAATTAGTATAATAATGGCTTTATCTATTTTTTCTGGTGGAGGGTTAAAGTTCCAGCTCATTCGATTATCTTCTTAATCTTTAATCTTCCCATATCATTATATAATTCAGCAGTTACCTCTTTACATTGGATCAACATACCTTCTTGATCCTCACCAATACTTCTAGTTATAATTCTCTTTTGTCCTAGACAATCAGACATACCATCAGTTGGTACATACTCAATTACAGATCCGTTCTGTATCATTAGGATAGCAAAGACTACCTCAATCATTTCCATTCCTTAGCTTGTCAGTCAATTGCTCAAGATCTATTACTCTTTCCTCTATGAACTGTGAGTGCATATCTACAGCGTCAATCATTGGCAGCTTTTCTTCTACGTCAGATTTAAGTTTGTCATGCTCTTTACTTAAAAACTCAAGCAGCATGTATTGTTCCTGGTCGATTGGGGTTTGAGCTGCTGCTTTTAGAAGGTCAGCGTTCATCAATTGTATTTCAGTCTCCACTATATTTAATCTTTGCTCGATGCCAAAATACGCCCATACTCCTACTGCAACTGCACCAATAATTGATAGCAGATTGCGTACAGGCATGGATATTGATGTGTTATCTGAGATTTTCATTAGTTTACTAGAGGATTACTATTAGCAGCCTCGACTTCTTCTATTTGAATTGCATTGAACTGAATACCAGCTTGATTGACAGCTATATCAACTTTAAGTCTTTCAATAGCTGCTGCTAAAGAGCTGATAGCTTCCATAGCTTCCTTGTTTCCAGCTACAATCTTGTCATTAACATCTGTTAGATCTACAGTTTCATTAACCACAAATTCTTTATTTTCAAGTTGGGCTATACGGTTGTTAAATTCACCCCAAGCCATAAAGCCACCACCAATAGCACCAACAACTCCAATTAGAGCTGCATAAGATGATAGTTTACTGAACATTCCTTGCATTTATTGCCTCCATTAATTTTTTATATGCTTCTTGTTTACGATTATTAATCTCTTGCATTTTCATTTCATGTTGCACCAAAGGATCTGATCCCACCATTGCAACAATCATGTTATTGTTTTCATATATGTTGTAGTCATAACCAGTTAAATTCATCTGGTTAAAGAAATCTTGATTGCCTCCAGGCAATTGACGGTCATCAAAAAAGTTGGCGTTCATTGCCATATAGCTTGATATGTCAGGTTGCTGAGAAATCATCTCACGGCTAATCACTTCATTAACCGCAGTTAAAGTAATATTAACCTGGTCAATAGTATTCTTAACCTTGTCCTGGATTACCTTTTCTATCTTAGCAATTTTAACATCGACAGATACTTCAGGTTTTTCTTCTTGAGCTACTTCAGGTTGTTCTTCTACTTGATCTTCAACAACTTCTTTATTCTCAGCCACAACTTCTTTATCTTCGACTGGCTTTTCTTCTTCGATCTTTTCTTCTTGCTTGGCTTCAACAATTTCTTCTTCTTTAATTTCTTCTTCTTGTACTTCATTAGGTATCTCCTCTATAGGTTCTTCTTTTACCTCAGCCATTTCTAGCTCTTGAGGTTCTTCCATAAAGACTTCCTCAACAACTTCCATAGGAGGTTCTTCCATATATTCTTCAAAGACTTCCTCGAATATTTCTTCCATCACAACTTCTTCAGTTGCAAAATATTCTTCCATTGGAGGAAGCTCATCAAATACTTCTACATTAGAATCATTCCAATCTAGGTTTTCACCCATGACAATATCTTCTGGGATAAAGTCATCCATGATAGGTTCTTGGTAATAGTCATCTTCAAAGAACTGTTCTTCAAAAAAAAAATCGTCAAGTGCTAAATAGTCATCTTCGATTTCAAATTCTTCTTCTTCAAATAGTTCATTATTGAATGAGTATTCAAAGTCTATGGTTTCAGGTATGAACGATTGCTCCTCATACACATACAAATCATCAATATATAAATCGTTAAAAGTTTCTTCAAACGTATCTAAAAAAGTTTCTACCTCAGCTATTTCATCCTGAGCCACACAGGTTGGAGGCGTTTTCTGATAGCAGTGGGTTACAGTAGTTACTGTTGTAGAAGAAAGAACATCGTATGTTAATTTTAATTCTGGGTCTTTTACATCTACGCCTGCATGAAAATTATTATACGCAGCATTGCCTTGTATATCAAAACTAAATCTAGCAGTTAAAGAACCATGAGTGTTTTCTGAGTTTGGTGCAATAATTAATGTATTAGAATAATTATTAAACTGATAGTTATGATTAGTTGTATCTTCTAAAGTTATGCTTTGTGTTGTTGTGTCAATTCCACTGGTTGCAGTCTGCGTCATCGTAACGGTTGATGCTTGAGGATTCCACCATCTTATATCAGCAGATAATTCTGATGTTAAACCTTGCTGTAATTCTTGTTCAGTTAGTATGCCTTGAGAATTAATAGTAGTCTCTGCATACTTACCATCTTTACCTGTTAGATAAATTGATTCATTTATATCAGATGAGTCAGGAAACATTGTTCCTTCCCAGCTACCATCATTCCATTGCTGAGATATTAAATTGTTTGTAGTAACAGGATTGCCAGTAGTAATAGTTTCAATTGTTGTAGTATCACCAGGATTAGGAGTATCTTGAATAGTTACAGTTTCACTTTTGGCCGCCAAGCTGAACAGCATTGCCGTTGCCGTCAGTAATATAACTTTCCTTATCATCCAACTCCTCCATAATTTCTGCATCTACTTTTTCCATGTATCTAAGAGCTTTGACATATTCTTCATAGTCTGGTCTTAACTTGCCGTATTTTTTCCATTCTTCTTCAGCCTCATTACCTATCTTGCCGTTTATAGGACAAAAAGTTTGAGAATTTGCCATGGCTTCAAAAACCCTTGGATCCTGGCAGAGAATTGCTACAGCCGCTACCTTCATGGAGTAGTCAAAAAGTAGCTTACTTAACTTCATCCTTTCACAATTCATATCCCTCTTAGTAACGCCAATAGAAGCACCTAGGCCAAACTTTTGAATACCACCTGACACTCCAACTACACATAAGTCTTGAGACATAGCACTAATGGATGGGGCAGATGCAGAAGGAACTACTCTGGTATCACCAGTATAAGAATTGTTATTAGTAGTTGATGTTGAAGTAGTGTTAGAAGATGAACCACTTTGATAATTTGTTGTATTTTCAGTTTCAGAATTGTAACCACCTGTGATTGCAGTATTTGATCCTGTTGAATTTACCTGATCGTTTGTGGTTGAACCACTTGAAGTTACATCGTTGTCAGCTAGAGCAGAGTCCATTAAAGAACCAAACACCCATAACATAGCTACTACTACGCCCACTATAATATAAATATTTTTCATACATCTTGTCCTGGTTCTTCTTGTTGTGTACTGCGTGACTCACAGAACAGCTCTAAGCCCTTCATATCTCCTTCTTGATTGTGAGCTTCTAGTAATTCTAAAAATAATTTTACCTTATTTTGAAAGACAAATTCTTGACATGTCATAGAACTGTCGAAGGTGGCCTTGTCGTATTGTGTGTATATAACTTGATCGGAACTACTAAAGAATAACATTGCAGTAATTATGAAGTACATAAGCCCTCACAATTATTTTTTGATAAACATTTTAGCAGCTTGTCCAGCTCCCTTGATACCAAATGAAGCACTGATTGCTATGTACAATAGGTGCTGGTAATATGTCGGTAATTCTTGTAAAGCAATGAACCCAGTTTTAACAAACTCCTGACAACCAGGAATGAAAACGAGAACCGCAGGGGCTAATAGCACCACTAAAGAAACTTCATCCTTCCATGATCCTTGCATTTGATCTACTGCTGATGCTTCCCAAGATACTTTACCAGCAATTTGCTGTTCCTTTAATGCAGTTGCAGCTTTAATTTCAGTTAGTTTTGCTGTGGCTTTAGCTTTCTTAGTTTCAATGACACCTTTAACCATGTCACCAGCTACACCTAGCAATGGTTTAATTAACATTTGTAACATTATTTTCCTCGTAATCTCCTTGTGTGTTTATTCTTTGGTCGGCTTCTTATACTGTTGCCAATTGATGTACGTTTCTTTGGCCCTGGTTCATGGGCCTGATATGATTTAGCTTTCCTCATCGATAGCTTCTTTAAATCCTTTATTTAAACTTTTATGAAATTCATCCAAGGCGTTTGGATGCGTGCAATCTATACACTGACAAACAGCACACTTAGATCCGTTACTACAATGGCACTCATGGTTGCAGTTAATGCAATACATTTAGTATTTCCAAATTGTCGGAGTGTCTCGTCTGTCCAAATGCAGGAACGATGGAACATTAATTCCAATTCCTGTCCAGCCAAGATTTAATGCTATAGTTAGTAACTTGACTGCATCTTCACCGCTAACAGCTATATCAACAGCACCTTTAGAGTGATAACCTGGACTGGACTTCTTAGCTTCTATAGGATGCTCTGGTGATCGATAGCCTGACGTAATTGTCATGGCTTTACCATAAGCATCTCTTAACTCTTGTAGAGCTATTAAAAAATCTTCTGATAAATTCATAGTGCCTGTGTGTTGGCACGCTAGTTCTTTGTATGAAAAATTAGGCCATTGATTTTGGCCTGCTTCAAAAGCTGACTGATCCGTTATCATCTATGTATATTATCTCCACTTGTACTGGCAGTTGCCGTTGAGCATCTGACAGGGTTCTGTTTATTCTTGGGTTGTGTGTTGGTTTGTGATTAATTCTTTGACTTGCATATTTCACATCAAAGTATTTGTGTTCACCTGTTGTTTTATCAATTGCAACAATATCTACAGGCCCCAAGCTGCCTGCTGCTGTGAAGCAGAGTAGGTTAGGATCCTTGGCTAAATATGCTAAAGCTGTCAGCTCCGCATAAAGCCCTCGGTTGTTTCTTAATGCCAAAATGTTTTATAAAAATGATCGGTATAATAATGTTATGAGGCCAGCAAATATGACAGAGCTGATGCTCCAAATATATTTGTTAGTTTTTTTCAATTCGAGATCCAAATGATAAATATGATTATCACGCAGGTTAGTTAGTTTCTCATCCAACAGTTCTAGCTTACCCTCTATGCGGATAATAGCTTCTCTGTTTTCTTGTTCCATTAACTATCGTCTCTAGCTTTTCTGTTTTTGTAATCAGAACGAGCTGTTACTAAATCAACAAAATCTTTTTGATTAGATGGAATAGGATCTGTAAATGAATCATCATCCATTAACTTTTGAGTCCATTCTCTTTGCATACGTTTCCAACAGTTACTGATTTTACCATCAACTGCTGCTTGTATCCAAGCATCTAAACCAGCATTATCTGTGTCGTTATATAAATCATTAGACAGAATTGTTTGTTGTAAATCTGTTAATGTTACCGTTTTTGTGTGACTAGCCATGTGTTACCTCCTTTAAGGTTAATTGTTTCGTTAGCATGCTAAATATCCTGAAAAATAAGAACTTGTAGTAATATTTGCTTGTGCCGTACCACTTCCTTGCTGTACTTGCACATAAGTTGTGTCATTAGCATCCATATCTATAAGAGTAGTAAACATGTTTCCCCTGTACCCATCTTCAGTGCCAGAAGATTCATCAATTCTAGACATGTTTCTATTACTTGAAATAAAATCTACTTGAAAAAAATTTGCTGCACCATCAAAATCTGACATATATAAATTTAATATAAAAACATATTTACCAGTAACAGGTGCAGTGAAAGTATTAGACGCAAAATCTGCATTTACATCAAATCGTTCAGTGTCCCAAGTTATAGTAACTCCAGTATCTATTGCAACGTCGTTTTGGTTTGCAGATTTTTGTGCAAGGAAAGCTGGTTGTAGTGGCTTGGTTATTGCACCAGTTGAGTCTATTTTCATAACTTCAGCAGCATTAACTTTAAATGTCATAGAGTTATCATCGTGATTGTAGATAAGTCCACCAATATCATTGTCTCCACTATCACCAAATCTAATTGCACCTACTTTGTCTGTGCCAGTTAAAATACTCATCCCAGCATGGTCAGAATTTTCAATAACTATTTCATCATAATTAGCTGCAACACTAGCTCCACTATCAGCAACTTTAATATGTAAACCACCACCTAAGTCAGCAGCACTTAATGTTGCGTTCATTAAGTTTGTTATCTTGCCATCTTTGATACCAAGACTATCAATAGTTACACCTGATGTGGATGTTTTCTCTGATATTGTATCTACTCTTATTTCACTCATGTTTTACTCCTTAACTATCACTTAATGTGCTTACATCAAAACTTGCATCAGTTGTTTCAACTACTGCATCAGCTGTCCATGAAGCATACTTCTTGTTGAACATATCATCCCAATGGTCTTTATCCATTAGAGTCAATAGCTCAGCTTTTGTATACTTGTCAGGTGCTTTTGATGGTGTGTCAATCTTTTCAGATTTATTGAATGTATGTGAATGATCTCCTTTAGTGTATTTATACTGAACTCTCCATTCAATCACATTACCATCAGCATTCTTTTTTGGTACTGCTGATACCCATGCTTTTGTTGCGTCGTCTGCGTGTGACATTATTTACCCTCCTTTAAGGCTTTTATTTCTGCGGAAAGCTCTTTGACTGCGTTTATTAGAACAGGCACAAATTTTGAATAAGTTAAACCATAATTGCCATTTTCATTGACACTAGTTATTACAGCAGTATCGTCTTCTACTTTGTAACCGTACTCTCGTTCTAATATTTCAACATCTTGTGCTATTAAACCACTAAATAATTTTGGTTTTTTGTGTGTGCCATCAGGTGTTCCATTCTCGTAATCACTTCTCATATCCCATCTATAAGTTACAGGATTCAAAGCGTTTACAAAATCTAAACCCATGTTAAATGCTTCAACATCTGTTTTATCTCGTTTGTCTGAAGTTACTGTCCAATCTACTTTTATATCACAGTTGGTTACTGAATTATTACCCACTACAACTCTGTTACTGCCTGTAGTTACTTGAGTTGGTGAAGAAGCTCTGCCAGCTTCACCACCTAAAAATGTATTATTACTACCTGTAGTGGTGTCCATACCCGCTTCCACACCAACTCCAGTATTGTTTGAACCAGTTGTCATTCCACCACCTGCATTATGACCTAAAAATGCGTTATAATCACCCGAAGTCAAAGCATCTAAAGTAAAAGTACCAACACAAACATTGAATTCTCCACCAGCAACCGAGCCACCTAATGCAACGTGTCCTATAGCTACGTTATATGTTTCAGTGTCATAACCTGAAGCAGCAGCGTTTCCTATTGCTACTGTATGAGTTGCTGTGGTTAATAATCCACCAGCACCTTGACCCATTAAAGTATTTCTGTGTCCAGTATTTAAAGCAGATCCAGCACCTGTACCTACTACAGTATTATTATCTCCAGTAGTAATAGCATCTAGTGCAGTTAATCCATAAGCAGTATTGTTTGCGGCTGTGTCGTCTGTACCTGATACATCGTGAGTATAAATTGAGCCATTACTTGTATCACTAAAGAAAGGAATACCAGCAACACTGGTTGCTGTGCCTGCTGCACCTACATTACCGTCTTTTAGTGTTACACTATCTATGGCTACGCCATTTGCCGAGGTGTACTCAGAAATCGTATCTACTTTAATTGTACTTGTCATAAATTATTCCTTTGGGTATTTATCCTTAATTGCTTTAACAGACTTATGCCACTCACCAGTTGTATCTAATTTTCCTGCTGTCATATCGTGATATAATAAATCTAATTGTTCTTTAACTTTTTCGTACTCTCGTCTGCGTTTTAGTTGATATTCTTTATTGATTGCATCCCATGCATCTTGCAAAGCTTTAAGTCCATTAGTGCAATCAGACTCAGAAGGTTTACTACCTCCATCGTGTACTACTAGATTAGCATAGATTTTATTCTTACTATCTGACCATCCAAACCATTGACCATTACGAACAGTAATTAAATAATCTTCTATATGATCGGGTCTACCGTCTGGTATTCTCATCTTACGTATCTCCTATTCTTGTAAATGTCATAGCCATATAATCTCTTGCAGTATCACCATAAAATGTACTCGTGGTTTCAGCATTTACATTAAACCTTACTTTTACATTGGAAGTATTAGTCACATCTATATAACAATCAGTATATATGGTCATCCATGTACCGCTAGAATGTGCATCTTCAATGCTTGAGTAAGCAGTACACGCAGAATACCAATTAGTTCCACCATTAATTGTTTCTTGTATAAAAAGACCTACATATCGTTCGTCACTTGTAGAACTTGCATTAGCTATAAACTCAACATGATATTTACCTGTTGCAGGAAAAGTGAAAACTCCAGAACTTTCAGTCATACCAGCATTAACTAAAGCATTTCCAGCAACACTTGAATCTGACCCGTAGTCGTCAATTCTTTCCAAGTTTGAGCTAACAGGCTCCGCATCTGATGTAGATAAATTTGTTGTTAATCTCCATCTATCAACCATAAATCTTGATACATCACCACCATCAGCAAAAGCTATTTTAGCTCCTGATGCTACGGTAACTGTATCTCCACTAGCACCAATGGTCATAGCAGATCCGTCTGGTTTTATAATATTATTTACACCGTCTATTTCTACACTCATATAACCACCATTACTCCTTCTACTATTACAGTTGCAGCTATGCTAAATGGGCCAGCAACGACAGCATGGCCGACTACTTGGTCATCACTCACAGTTGCACTATGCTCTGGTATTTGATTTGATGCTGGGGCTGAACCTATGTATAGGTTTCCACCCACCTCATTATAACTTGCCATATTATTCTCCTATGAACTGATTGTATCTACGACAGACGCAATTACATCGACAGCACTGCCTGTATTTGAAATGGCATATAAAACGTCACCGTTTGCCATAACAAACTTAGCTCCTCCTTGGATAAGTTCTAATGAACCTCCTGGGGGAATACTTGCACCTTTTGCAATGTAATAATCTGTACTAGAGTTTCTGACATATACATCTACAGTTACTGATGCTGACGTAATGTTTGTGCATCTAATACCTATAACTGCATCATAATCTCCACCAGTCCAAAGTAATGAATTGGTATCGTTATGTGATGTTGGCAGATCGTCTTGTAAGACTCTTCTAAAATCTTGAGCCATGTTTATTCTCCTTGTTTATAAAGCTATTGCCATAGCAACTGCAAAGCCTGCTGTTGCTCCTGAACTTGCTGCGTATGATTTAATTCTTGATGCCAGGACTTTTCTATTTGTTCCTCCTGCACCATCATCGATAATGAATAGGTCTGCATCAACAATGTCAGCACCAATCTCAGTACCGCCATCTATATCTAATGCTGCTAAACCTACTTTGTTTGCAGTTGAAATAGTTGCTAGTTTACTATCAGCAATTGCAGCACCAGATGCTACACTTGCATTAACAACAGCATTGGCTGCTAATTGGTCAGCACCTACTGCATCATCTGCTATTTTTGCTTGAGTTACATTGTCATCAACTATAGATGCAGTTACTACCGCACTAGCTGCTAGTTGATCTGCTCCAACAGCATCATCAGCAATCTTAGCCTGGGTAACATTATCATCAGCAATCTTGGCTGTGGTAACTTGGCTATCAGCTATATGAGCTGTATCAATACTACCATCAGTATAATGCTCACTATCAAGTGCATCGTCAGCTATCTTTGCTCCAGTTATTGCATCGGCTGCAATCTTTGCTGTAGTAACTTGTAGATCAGCCAGGTGAGCTGTATCAATTGATCCATCTGTATAGTGTTCAGAATTAATTGCATCATCTGCAATCTTAGCTCCTGTGATAGCATCAGCTGCAATCATTCCAGTTTCAACAGCACCACTAGCAATCGTTAATGCACCAGCTGCTGAGATTGTAGCATCACCTGATATAGCTTTGTTATCCCAGCTATCAGAGCCGTCATAGATTAAAATGTTAGCAGAGGCTACACTAGAAATTGTAGTGTCATTTAATTCAGCAATTGTATCTTCTGTAGCAATTTGTGAATCAACATAAGCCTTAATAGATTGTTGGGTTGCTAAATGCGTTGCACTATCAGATGACATATCATCTTCATCTTTAACAGCCGTACCAGAAACACCAGTATTAAGAACTGGAGAAGTTAATGTTTTGTTTGTTAGGGTTTCGGATAATGCTGCATTGTAAGTAGTTAAAACAGAAACATCCATTCTTTTTAAAGATCCAGCATCTGAGAATATTAATTCGTCTGTACTAGCAAGACCTGATGTTAATGCAGTTTGTCCTGAGATAATGTTGTCATTCAACATTCCACTCTCAATTGCATCAGCAGCAATTGTTAAAGCTCCAGTTGATGCTAGAGTTGCATCTCCACTTATGGCTTTATTATCCCAACTGTCCGATCCGTCATATATTAAGACATTACCAGAAGCAACGCTTGAAATAGTTGTATCACTTAACTCTGAAACCGTATCAAACGCTGCTGTTTCAACTAATACCGCCCAATTAGACGTGTCATTTTGAGTTAAATATGATCCAGTTGAGTTATGAGCTGTTGTACATATATATACATTTTTATAAGTAGCAGAGTCAGAGCTGCTATTTTGTTTTACAATATCTCTAAGAGAGTAAGCTGTACTGGTAGCCCAATTGCCTTGCCAGTTTCCAATCTCATTGGTAACAGATAATTCACCAGAACTATCAAACGATAATACTTTAGAAGCACGACTAGCAGCATTCTCAGTAAACTCTTTACTAGTCATTGTATTAGTTCGAGATATTTTAATAGATCGATCTACTTCTTCTTGAACTTCTTGGATCTGCATTTGCAGTTTATCTAAAGCACTCTCGTGGGATTCGGCAAGGAAAGGATCATTGGCAACATAATCAGTTTCCTGTGTAAGATTTGTATTTCTTAATATCACCAGGGTTGTACCTGAAGCAGGAGCTGTTACCATAGTCACAACTCCACCCGATGCACCGTTATCTACGATGCCATAATTAGTAGAACCTGTACCTTCACTCTTTACTGTTTCAGTACCAGTTGATGATCTTTCGATTACAGTTATCTCAGATGTACTGTTGATAGGGAAGGTGAATGTAAACGCAACGGTTGATCCATCCCCAGAAAAACTCTGTGATACTGTTGTTGTTGATAGTGTCATAAGTGCTTACCTCTTTAACATAAATAATTCGTCAAACTCATCTGGTTTTTCCCAGTTGGTTTTTCGTTGGTATTCTTTTAACGCCTTAAAAATAGGGCCATCATTTTGACGGTCATATCGAATATAAGCAGCTGTAGCTGCTGTTTTATATTTATTAATTTCTGTTGTTATTAAATGCAATCTATATAAATCTTCTTGTCCATATTGTTTTAAACCAGCCAATGTTCCATCAGTCCACTCAATGAAAGCAGTTGATATTTTTGGTTTTCTATAATTTGGACTCTTTGTTAATAATTCTAAACGCCTTTCTAATGGCATTAAAATACCATGCATTACTAACTCTTTATTTTTGTTAGCTACAAGATCAAAATAGAAAGCTGTCTGTATTTCATTTAAACCAATAACACCCATAAGACTGTGTTTCTTTGGCCTCATTAATTTATTTGATGCACCAGCTCCTTGAAGATCTTTTGTAACCTCATGTAATCTTAATAATTCTAAATACAGATCTGATGGTTGTTCTCGATCAAATACAGAAAACGGTAAAAAAGAATTACGAATATTACCAATCCATCCTCTACCAGAGTCTTTACTGTATTCTTTAGCAAATATATCTTTTCGAGCAGGAGCATTGCCAGTATCGTAGGCTGCATAAGTTTTATTTATTACAGTAGTAAACTGATTATAAGCTGTACTGTCATCATACTGACCGAAATTAGGGTTTACTTTACGATCAACAATATCTCCTAAAAATATTTCTAAATCTTGTTCAAATGCAGGTTGATTTACTCTTAGTGTTGGATCCATTATATTTCCTATATGTTGTCCAACCGTTCCACCACCAATCATGTTAGTGCTAATTCCTGAAAGTAATTGCTCAAACTTTATATTTTCAGGATCATCACTCATGCGTGAATGCCATGGCCCCATAAAAGTTTCCATTAAAGTAGCAAACCCTTTAATTATTGGCCACTCAGTTGCATAATCATACGATGCAGCCACTAAAGCCATTGGAATAAACTGAGCAAAATTGCCATCAGGATCTTGTGCTTGAAAACGTGCCATGTTTTCAATAGCTGCAATATGAGTTCCTAAAATTCCTGCAATAGGTTCAAACCCTATAAATCTTCTGTAAGTAAGTTCTCCTCGTGGTAATCCATTTTCATCAAACTTAGGGCCTTCCCAATTACCTTTTTTAAATGTAAATGAAAATGGTACTTTATTTGCATCATAAAACGCAGCTCTATTTTCAGGATCTTTTGGAGCAGGGCCAATAAGATGACCATTTTCTAATAAATGGTAACTACCAATAAGTATACCTACACTCATTGTAACTCGTGCTTCCCATAATGTTCTTTTTGTAGGATCTCGTTCAAATTCCTTTTTCATCCCTGTCCACTTAGCCATAGTTTCAGGGTAAGCTCCTTGCAATGCGTTAGCAAAAAACTTGTATTCTTCAGCAGCTAAAGGAATTAAGTTTGGCCCTGGAACATAACCAAATATAACTTTAGCAATATTATAAATTACATTAAAAAACGGAACAATTAATCTTCCACCAGGTAAAGATTGAACACCTTTTAAATTTTGTCCAATAAAATCTAAAGAGTTTTGAAATGTAAAATAATCAGCAGCTTGATCTAATCTGTTTTTTAAATTGTTACCAGGATTGGCTAATATTTCTATAAACACATTTTCTGCTTCAGCTGCTGTCTGTCCAGCTACAATAGCTTCTATTCTTCCTCTTTCAGCAAGACTAAACAATTCCATTTGTCGTGCTGTTTCTTTAAAAAATTCATCAGCCGACAATAAGCTACGCCCAGGAACACTGGTAATAGCTCCATAATAATCTAAAAATTTACCAAGATAATTCATTCCTGGTTTATCTTTTAATGGAGATGGAATAAGTTTATCTGCAGTAAAAGCGTCAAACTCATTGGTTCTTTCAGGGACTCTGTTTTTACTAAACACCTTATCCATTAAAGTCATAGTAGTATCATCACCAATTTGGCTATGACTTGTGGATCGTTGTCCTGTTTTAAAAGAGTGAACGCCTAATCTTAACGCATAAGGGATAGAGTGCATTAATCCCATAAATCGAGCTTGTGCTTCAGTTCGATTAATACTGCCTTGCATTTGTTTTAATAATGACTCACTTAATTTTTTCCCACCAACTAACGCAGGTAGTTTAGCAACTTGTCTGTTTAGTGATGTAAATAAACCAGCAACATAATACTCTGGCATAGACATGGCTCCAAAACTAGCATTGCCTACAATGTTAATTATCTGCGTTTTAGGGTTAGCCAACATATTAAAATAATAATGGTGCATAACACCTGCCCAAGCACGTTGCCACCAAGCACCTTCAGCAAACATTGAAGTTCTTGCAAGATTGCCGTTGCTTGTGTTAAAGGCATTGAGATAACCATTAGCTATATCTGGCCCAGCTCCACCAAACTCTTTTTGTATCGTTTCAGAAGTTAATAGACTTGGATCATCATTTACTAACTTTTTAAGATTTTTAAAAATATTTAATGTTCTTCCAACTTCTGATCTAGCCCCCATAAAATATTTACGGACAGACGCTTCCTTCATTAATCCTTCACGCAGTTGTAATTCTAATGCATCTGTACGAGTTTCAGGATTACTTACTAATTCAGCAATTTTAACATTTTGTTCTTGTAAACTACGCATCATTTCAAACGCTTTAGTTACTTGAGCAGAATTTAAAATACCATTTTGTGCCAGGACAACACTTGGTATTTCCATTTCATCAGAAAAGGCATCAACAGATTTTTGAGCTGTTTCATCTAAAGATACGCTTTCAGGTTTGGCAATATTAATACCAGCATTTTTTGTTAAATAGCCTTCAAGATCATCTAACGAATTAATTTGTGATGCAATAGTTTGTGGTGCTTGAACAGCCTCATCCACTTGTGTTGTTACATCTTGACCAACACCATAAGTTATTTCATCTAATACTGCTTTTTCTGAAGCCTCTATTTCAGCTTCTTTTTCAGCTTTAACCTTTGCTGCCTTATCTAATCTTTCAACAGTTTT
>VTLG01003596.1_pt1 | contig 22436 bp, 30 predicted proteins | sample 4694571 | NCBI WGS metagenome assembly VTLG01 (sample SAMN12604809, study PRJNA352737) | marine metagenome | biome: ENVO:00000447; feature: ENVO:00000209|ENVO:00000569|ENVO:01000036; material: ENVO:00002151; isolation source: viral sequences binned using virsorter ...
TAAATACTGCGTTCCACGAAAAAGTATGACTTCCATTAAAATTAACTTCTATACAAATAAAAGCACCTTCAACTGCATTACTTGGTGCAGATAAAGTCGTATTTTCTGATGTCTGATGGTACGCATTAGGTTTTGCTTGTGCGTCCCATGCAACTGCGTTCGATGATGATGTTAATGCTTGTTGTGGAATATAAGCTAAATCATTAAATTTAATTGCTCCTGTTCCATTTGTTGTAATATCTATATCTCCATTTGCACCATCTGTTATTGCAATCTCTCCAGAGTTTGTGCCAGAGTTTGTATTTAAAATAAGATTATGAGCTCCACTAGAAGTTATCGTTGAATTTCCAGTACCAGAACCTATAATTGTTTTTCCTGTGCCTTTTGGTTTTATGTTAAGATCAACATTTGTTTCTCCACTTGCTCCAAGAATTGGTCCATTACCAGTTGCCGCATTTGTAACTTCTAGTTCATTAACTGCGTCAGTAGTTTTTTGAAAAATAATTTGTTCGTTCCCACTATCATCGCCAATAAAATGTGCGTCATCAATTAAAATGTTGTGAGAGTTAGTATCTAGATTTGCACCTAATTGAGGAGAACCATCATTTGCTAATTCAGTAGTAACAGATGAATCTGTCCAATCCACAGTATTAGCTGTTGAGTTAATTGTTCCTAAAGAAATATGTCCAGCACCATCATATAATTTTAAAACCCAACCTGTTGCACCAGCACTTGTATCAATCCAAATAGTTCCCTGTGCAATACTGCCAGGGGCAGATGTTCCTAAATGTGTTGTATTTAATGCACCAAGTATCGTATTTAATTCTGACCTAAAAGCACTAAATCCGATATTTGCTAATGATACATCTGACGCTTGACTCATAAATTTTAATTAATCCTTTTTTTATTCTATTTATTTATATCATAAATACTATGATTTCAAGCCATAGCCCTTACTCACATAGTCAAAAGTCCTATTTTGTGCCGCTCCTCCACTATTATAAAATGTAATAGTAAATCCAGTTTTTGTTTTGCTAGTGATTGCATAATAATCCCCAGTTGCCATATTTTGTGCCGCAATTCCAACTGCTGGGCTTGCGTAAAATGCGTTGGTATAAGTAATCGCTTTTGCACCAGCACCACTGGCAACATCTTCGCCACTTTCTAATCTTTTTTCTAAAGCTAATTTAATTTGCATTTTACTTACTTCAGGTCTAACTTTATTATCATCACTTGTTAATTTTAATCTAAATTTAAAATATCTACCTTTAATAGTAGATTGTTGAGATATATTTGAATAAGTAGAAATTGCACCTAAAGAACTTTCGCTAGAACCTACTTGTAAATAAGCATTACATTTTGTTCCAGCACTACCATCAAAAGGACCTTGAGCATCATCAAAAACACTTGCACCTCGACCACTATCGAATAAATCGTATAAGTCATTTGCAATCATATCAATAGTTGATTGAAAAGTTGCGTCATAAACTGCGTCTAACGATACTTCAGTTGAACCAGTATATAATCCTGATGATTCTATATTTGCTTGATAGTAAGTTGGATTTGAAGTTGCGTCAGTTCCACCTAAATCAAAATTTCCACTTGGAGAATCAAAATTTCCAACAGTAGAATCGAATAAAGTAATTGTATCTAAAGTAGCAACATCATTATCATTAGAGTCCATACCTTTAACGCAATTTCCATCAAAAGTACCATTCCAAGTTTGTCCTGTTACAGCACTAGCAGTTTCTTCATTATAAGTTGCAACTGTTGTAAAGTGTTCTAATCCTGAAATATTTGAATAAACAATTTTTTCATTATCAGATTCATTACCTAATTTATCAACTGCTTTAATCAGAAACGCACCAGTACGAGCATTAATTGTTACATTATTAGATTTTCTTCTTACAACTTGCGTTAAATTTGTTGAACTTGCCCAACTAGCACCACTTGCTACATCTTGATAACGAATTGAATAATAAGATACATCTAAATCTGCAACTGGTTCCCAAGATAATTGCATTTGATTTGAACCTACCATTGATACAGATAATTCATCTACATCTGCTGGTGTATCAGTAGCACCAACTATTGTTCTTGTAGCTGTAGTATAACCTGAAGAAACTCCCATAGAATTAATTGCTTTTACTCTTACTGAATACTCTATTCCATCTACGACATTTAATTGATGATAATTTAAAACTGTAGCTGAACCTTTTGCAATAACTTTGTAATCACTTTCAGAAGTTTTTTTAGTTTCAATTTGATAGTATTGAACAAATTTATCAGTACTAGCACCAACTAATATATTTAATCTTGTTAAAACAACTCCATCTGAATATTCAATTAATTCATCTGTCAATGTTACACTTGCTGGAGCAGTAACAGAAAAAGGATTGGGTAATGTAGTATCAGGAATAGTAGGTGCTTGTGCTTGTGCTGTCCAAGTATAATAACTTGCTTGATATTCTGTTAATTGTAATTCGACAGTTAAATCTTCATTTATTTGCATTCCTTGAACTCTAAATGTTTTAGCAGAAAAAGATGGTGTGGCATGAGTAACATTAACTAATTCTCCAACCATTAAATCCATTCCAGTTGCATCACATCTTAAAGAAACATTCATATTATTTCTACTTCTTCTACAAATTACTTCTGCTATTTCTTGTGCTTGATATGGGGATGTTATTGATGGATAATCAAATCTTCCTTCCATTAAAAAGCCACCATCTGCTGTTTTCATTGTTGCGTGTTGGTCTGCACTTGTTAATCCAGAGTCATCTATTGGTGGCCATTGTGCTTCATCAGATTGATAATTTTTATCAGGATTTACAAAAGTTACTATTACACGATTATATCTAGAGTTTTTATTTAAACTAGAAACTTTAATTCCACCTAAAATATTATCTTCTGTTAAAGAAACACTTGCTGAACCAGTTGATTCTGCAACAACTTTATATTCTCCATTTGCATAATTTAGATAACCTCTAAATCCTGAAACCATTTCTTTTAAATTTTCGATACATTTTTTTTTAGTATCAACAACATAATTCATATCTAATAAATCAATCGCACTTGCAGAACCATAAGGAGTAACATCTGCATCGCAAACATCAGAAGCTGTTTGCCAATCTGCATAATCTCCATCAAAATAAGTATTTGCAATACCAAGACCAAATCTAGAATTTCTCATATAGTCTAAAGTACACCACACAGGATTGTCAGACCATTCCCAAGTTGAAGCTGTATCTTCTCTATGTGAACCTGAACCTCCAGTTTTTGTTCCATCTAAATTTGCATTATAAACTTTTCTTCCTTTTATTTCTGCGTGTACTGCTGGTATTCCCATAAAACAATCTTCGCTCCACTTAAATTTTAAAGCTAAATAACTAACACCTCTTAATCTATGATTAGAAGTCCAAGATGATAATGCACCAACTGTTGTATTATAAGTTTGATCGTCCCTACCATCATACCAAGTAACAGTTATTTTTGATTCGTCATCTTTATAAAAATCTCCACTTGCTACTGTTCTTTCTGTTCCATGTGTTAATGCTCCAGACCATGTAACCTGTTTATCATCAACATATATTTTTTCGCAAGATTCTACTCCACCCTCACATAAAGCAATAACCATATATAAATATTCATTATCTGTTCCTGATGTTTCTAAAAATGCTAAAGTTCCACCAACTTTTCTTTTGCCATAAACAATAGGAATTGGACCTTGTGCTGATTGTTTATTTAATAAAACTCCTTTTGCATTTTGTTCAGCAACATTATCCATGCTTGGAGTGTCAGGCATTTTAGGTTTATTTAACCAAGCAATAATTTGAATACCTATTGATATAGCTGTAAACCAACCTTGATATTTTTGCCAAAAACTTGATATATTAGAAAGAGCTCTAGTTCCTCCACTAATAAAATCTGTTGCCGCAGTCCACAAATCGCTAAAACTCCAAAAAGATTTAATTCCTGTCTTATGAGTACGATGTCCTAAACCTCCCCATTTTTTTAATTTTTTTTCTTCTAGTTTATTAATGTAAGCAATAAACTCGCCTTTAGGTGCGTGTTTATTTAATATCTTTTTTGCCCATTTAATTTTAAATTTTTGCCACCAGTTCATTATTTTCTACCCCACCGAATATCTCTTACTGTTAATGCTGAAAATTCAAAACCTTTATCTCCAGAAAAATGTCTTTGTTGTGAATTGTCTGAAGAAGTTCTGCCATTTACTTTTTCAAAATTACCAAAATGATTAGTTGCTTGTATTGATATAGTTGCCATAGTTCCACCATCTTCAATTTGAAAATCAGATAAACTTCCATGAAATAATAAAAAAGGATCAGCAATGCACCCAGTACCACTAACAACTCCTCTATAAACCTTTATGTCAGTTCCTATTACATCATTATTTAGACAAGTAGAAACTATACTTTGGTCTACTGCTGAAAAAAATATATCTATACTATTTTTAATTGGAGTATTTGATTCTGGTACTTGGCTTATTCCTATTAATATTCCATCTGCATTATAAGTTTGAGAAGAACCCTCTATATCATCTACTATATCAAAAGAGTTATCTGTTTTTCTTACTGGTGTTGAAAATCCTAAATATACTAAATGACAAAATGTAGGTGTTGCCGCTAATGCGTTTTTTACTGCTGTTGTTAATCCTCGTGCCATTTATTTTTTCCATTTGAAAGTTTGTTTAATTGATTTTGTATTTTTTTCTTTTCCATTTGTTGATTCTCCCATTTCTAAAGTAGTAGTATCAGGAGAAATATTATATCCACAACCACTTAAAAGAATTAAAATAATTATTAGATGTTTCATTTGTTTTTTTTCTTCTTTTTCTTTTTAAACTTGCTCTCAATTTTTTCTTCCAATGATGATACTTTTTCTTTGATAAGTACCATATCTGTTGAGAGTGAGAATGTTCTTGATAAAGTCCAACCACCCAACGCCAATAAGATTGCCAATAATGCTGTAATAAGTTTTTCATTCATTATTTTGTATATCCTGATGAATCGTATTTATCTTTTATTATTTTAACAATTTTAGTTTGCCCCATAAATTCTTCTAATACAGCATCTATTTTTCCACATTGCATTCTAACATTTTGAGGATTTACAGACCTTTCAACTGTTCGTTTCATTTTTAAACAGTCTGACATTTTTTGAGATTTGACGTAAGTATGTTCAATAATTCCACCTTGATAAAACATACATAATGCTATTACACCTTTAGTTATGATTTCCATTTGCCCTCACTTTATCTTTTAATTTTTCTATTTCATTTAAAAGTCTTTCAACATCTTTTTGTAATCTACTTATATTTGTTGCATTATGTCTAGATTCTTTTAATTCTTCTTGTATATCCTCAATATCTTTTATTGCATCTTCAATTAATAAAAATTGTTCACTATCTGCTGGCAATGAACCTAATTCGCCCCTAGGCCACTTAATAGAAAATTCTACTGCACCCTCTAAATCTTTTTTAATTAAATGATTATCTGTTTCTAATGTATTAAGTCTTTCAATAATTCCAAAGTATGCCCACACACCTATTGCTACAGCACCTATTATGCTTATCAGATTCTTTAATGGCATATCAACAGATGTATTTTCAGATACTTTCATTAAAACGCCTCACAAACATCAAATTCATAATTGTATAAATCATTAATACCTAAATCGTATTGTTGAACTTTAGTATCTAAATAAACTGTAAATGGAACATCGTCATAAGTTACAGCTTCATCATTAGCCAAGTTTTCAATAATTGGTGGTTCTATTGTTACTGTTGCCGCATTACTGGATGGGGTAACATCAGCAACAACCATATAAACTTTTGTATGATTATTAAATTTTATAAAATCTCCAGCTTTAAGCGAACCAGCTGAGTCTGCATTAAATCCATCAATCGCTATTGTAGTATCTCCAGCTGTATGAGCTCCATTAACAGCTATTGATGTTGTTTCAGAACCCAATGCGTCTTTTATTTTTGGAGGGATAACTGTAAATGTTTCTTTTTGTCCTCTTTGTTTAGTTATAAAAGCAAGTATAGGTGCAAATTCTGCTCTAGTTAAATTTGTATATTTGCAAGTAAATTTCCATCTTTGATTATCAATCTTTCTAGCAAATCGTCTACCACTATCAGATAATGAAATTAAAGTATTGCTTTCATCTTTAAAATTAAAAGCATTAAAACTTGGAGATGTTGGTAATTGACCACTCATTAAATTAAATTCCCTCTACCTTGTTGATTTACTGCACTATTAATCATACCTACTATTAATCCTCTTTCATTTGCTAATAACTGTTGAAACCCTCTTGTATCAACTGCACTTATATTAAAATTTACATTGACTGTTCTACCATCTTGATTAGGTAAGATGTACCCAGATTGCCCAGGCACAAACATTTCTGGCCCTCTTTCCCCAACTCTATATGCGTTATCTGCTGAAACTGGTCCACCTTCTGCTTTACCAGAATATGTCTGCGCTCTAATTGCTGAAACTTTTGCAAAACCTAAAGCTAAACTACTTGCCGCTAAAGCAAAATTAAGAGGAGGTGGATAACCACTATTCAATGCTTTGTTAAATGAACCAATCGCATCTATAATTGCTTCAGAAATTTTCCACGCTTTAAATGCTTTAAATGCCTGTTTAGATGTTGTGCTTAAAATTGCTAAAGTATCTTCTTGATTTTTTCTTAAAAGTTTTCTACCATCGTCATTTCTTTGTTTATCTCTTTCAGCTTGTTCTTTGTTTATTTTTTTTATTCTATTAAACTTTTCTACTTCTAATCTTATAAGTTCTTCATCTTTTGCTTTTTTATTTTTAATAGCTTGTTCTGCGTCTGCTTTATCCCATTCAGCTTGTATTTCTAATAATCTTTCTCTACTAAATATTTCAGTACCATCGTCTAAATCTTCTTTTAATTTATTAGCTTCAGCTCTCATCGCTCTTAATTTATCAGTTAAATAAACTATTGTTGCGGCTAACAATGTTGCACTTCCAAAAATAATATTTTTTTTAGTTGCCGCATTAAGAGCTAACATTGCTGTTCTTGTTCCCCAAATAGCCGTAGTTACACCTTTAACTGCTATTGCTACATTACCTAAAAACATAACTATTTTTAATGCAATTAAAGTTTTAAATGCAAACAACAATAAGTCTGCTTGTTCTACTAAAAACACTATCGCTTTAGCTGTATTTTCAACTGCAACAGCAAGACCTCTTCCAAATTTTTCTGCTAATTCTGTTACTTTTTCTTGATGACTATCAAGAAAGTCATTTAAATTTCCAAATTTTGCTTTTAGTTTTCCAAAAAAAGCTGACTCAACAGTTTCCATCTGAAACTTAAACCATTTATCGCCTAACATTGATAATGTTCCAGTAAAGGTATTTGCCATCTCGTTAGCCGCTTCCCCAAATGCTCCACCTTTTCCAAACAATTCAAAAAATCTTGCTTTAGTTTCTTCTATGGTAACTTTGGCACCAGCTTTAAATCCCATTAAAGCACGAACACCTCTATCTCTAAATAAGTCTGCTGCACCTATACCAGCACCAAATGACCTTTGTATTTGTTCTGCTGTAGTTCTAAAATCTAGACCAGTAACTGCGGCGACATTACCAGTAATCTCCAACATCTTTGCAAGTTCATCTGCGTCTTTAGTTACAACAGCAAGGTTTCCAGAACCTTGTGCAATTTGTTCTAGAGAGAAAGGTACTTTTGCCGCAAACTTGGTTAGTTCTGCAAATGCTTTGTTTCCCTCTTTTGTTGTTTTAAATAAAAACTTAAATCTTAATTGCAAGTTTTCAATATCCATTGCTGTTTTAAGAAATGATTTTGCAACCATTCCAGCACCTAAACCAAGTAAAGCACCTTTAACAGAAAATACAGATTTTCTTATTCCATTTAAACTTCTTCTAATTCTACCAAATGCTTGTTTAGTTCTATCCTTTGCGTCTATATCAAATCGTAATTTATTTCTTGCCATGTTTCATTGCGTTTAATTTATGTTGTCTTTCTTCCAGTTTTAGATAGCCCATCCAATATTGAAATTCATCCATAGACATACTCATAACCTCATTAATAGTAATTTTCAACCTATCTGCCAAATAGAATGCGTTGTGAAGTTCGTTGTCTTTAGATAATTTTTTTTTCGACGCTATAAGCGTCCTTGAAGTACAGTATTTCTGTGGCTACGGCTGATACCACATCTGGATCAACCTTGTTCATTAAGCGATCTCTGTCATCTGGAGTAAAAAGTTTTTTACCATCTTTATCTTCTGCTTTCATAATTAATGCTTCTACCATCATAGAAGAAACATCTTCTGATTTTGCACCTAGATTACGATAAAGTTTTCTTTTCTCTGCCAAAGTTAATGGCTTAGCATAAATAGTAGTATTCCATTCTGGAACATCTATTTGTTTTCTTTGAATTGAACTGAATTGTTCTTCTGCGTGATCTAAAATTGATATTGGTTTTTTAACTTCATCAGACATAATTGCTTTCTACCCCAAAGGAGTAGAAATGTCAATTATACTGTTGATCTACTTAAAGCACCAGTTAGAGTAGCATCGAAAGTTGCTTCAATTATCCCATCAGTTGGAATAGAAACTGAATTACCAGTAACTAACCAAGTTCCTGAATAGTAATAATCGCTAGAGTCAGTCCCTTCAGGAAATAAATCTAATGCAACAGATTGTCCTTCTGCAAGAGCAATTTGTCCATTTGTATCAGTTTCATCCCAAAAACACTCGACACTAACAGTAGCACCTTTTTTTCCTACTTGGTATGTTTTAGATGTGTCAGTTAAAGTTGTATCTTCTAATAATTCTGCTGTCGTGTTAATCGTAAAACTTCTCACTTCAGCAATAGTATTAGTTCCAATTTTAACTACACCACTTGAACCAGTATGATTTGCCATTATTTAGTATCCTTATTTTTTTTCATATTGTTTATGATAGGTTTCTTAATATCAACCTGATCAACTTTTGTGTAGCCCATTTTCAAAAAATATTCAACCATATCTTTTGATGTTTCTATGACGCTATCGCCTTTTGGTGTTTTTAATTTAACTCTATTACTTGCCATAATTATATCCCAGTTTGAACTGCGTTCTCTTTAGTAGCATAAGAGATTGCGTATGTAAACCTAGCTAACCCAGTTTTTTGACTACCACTATCAAACTCATATTCTGTGCTTACTAATTTAGTATCATTTGCGTTTCCACCTCTTGTTACATCAGAACACATTGCTTCTTCTACTTCTTCTGCAATCGTATCTAAAGTATCATCTAAATTAGCTGTGCCTCTGCAATGAGCTTCTATTACTACATTTAAAGTTCTTATCATACTTCTAGTTCCAGCACCCAAGCTGTATTCATCTACTGTTTCATCATTCGTATAAACTATTAATGCCGGAAGATTACCAGTTTCTAAAGGAAAATATCTTGTTTCATAAACATTAGAACCAGTTGTTGATAAACTTGTAACTGTTGTTACTATTTGTTCTCTGATTGTTTTTCTTATATGTGCCATTATGTTGATAAATGTAAAACTGTCATTCCAGTTCCATCAGGTTCTATTTTTTTAATTTTATAAGTTGTACTATTAACGACTAAAGTATCATCAAAAACTGCATCTGAAACATCACTTGTTAGACAATGAAATTTTGGAACATCTTCAATAATACCTACTTCGGAATCTCCAATAATTTCTTGTTGGTCTTTATCAAAAATTCCTTTTATTGTAGATGAAGTTCCAGCGCTAACATCTGTAAATGTTGCTGATGAACCAAAATCATCTGTGTCAAAAAATATTGCTCTTTCTGTATCAGATTCTACTGCCATATAATAACCTTGTTAATACTCCCCATAGTTTAGGGTTTTGTTTAAAAACTTTTTCATATCCATTTCCTACTGCTGTTGCTATTGGTTCTTCTCCTCTTTCATTTACATTTATTCCAGCATAATATATTATAATATGAAATAACTCATGCATCAAGGTATTGAACAAAGTCATTCCTGAAATTCTTTTATCTATTTTTAAATGGTGTGTATTTGGGTCAAATTCCCCATAACAACTGTCTAGCAATATATATGAAACCTTTATCTTTCTGTTGCCATACTTGATAAATGGTAAATTCATTACAAAGTCAATAATACTGCTACAATAATAATTACACCAGCAATAGTATATTTCTTATGTTTTTTACAACAGAAACAAGCCAACCATTCGCTAGGTGTTTTTCCATAAATCATCATTTATGTTCTCCCCTAGTTATTTTTTTCTTGAAAAAATACTTTTCTTTTTAACTGCTTTGTTTTCAGGTTTTTTAGCACTTTCAGATTTTACTGATACAGCTTTACCCATACCAACTAATAGATTTGCATCGTTTTCACTTGCATCTATAATATCGTCTTTCATTGCTAATTGTCCTTTAACAAATGTTTGTTTTACTATTTTTATTTTCATAATGATTTGTTTGTATAAGAAAGAAAAGGCGAGGTCAATGCCTCGCCTAATCTTGTAAACTGCTTAATTATTAAGCAATTAAGTCTTGTATTGCCGCAAAACTTTCTGCGTGTCTAACTGCAACATCCACATCATAAAGACCGATTATTCTAGTACCACCTTTAGCAGCATTAGTATAAGGATCAACAGATATATCTAGACTTCCCCATTCTCCGATAATTAAATCATTGAAATTACCAAAAGTAAGAGCAGAACAAGTTCCACTTGCTGTACCTTTAGTTAGGTTGTCTGGAGAGTTTGTTGTAGAAAAGACATTGTAACCCATCAAGTTTTTCTGGTCGTTCATAATCATAACAGAGTCAGATGAACTAACTTTTGCTATAGACATTAAACGAGAAATTTGAGTTGGAGAAGTTAAGAATGCCAATGCGCCTACATCTGCATTGTCAGTAGCAACTTCTTTCCAAACTTCAACAACTTTAGCCCAAGTAGCTTGGTCGCCATTTGTACCCATTGCAACAGAACCAATTCCTGAAGTGTTTAAAATTCCAGTTGGTTTATTGCTAGTTCCAGTACCTTGAATAGCTTGTTTGTCAACTTCGTTTGCTAATGTTTTGATTATGTCATTTCTAACAATCGTTTCAATAGCTGGAGTTGATTGGTGCATTAAGTGTCTTGATATGTCAGTAAATGTTCCAAGTGTTTTTGGAGCCATTGTAACTTGTCTGTAAGTTGGATTAACTTCAGATACTGCCGCATTTTCTGCAACCCAAGAAGCAGAATTAACTGCATTTTGAGCTGGTATAGCAACATCGCCAACTAGACCACTTAACACTAATGCGCCTGCTTGTCTAACAACCATTCTTGCTCTTAACGCTTCAATAAATGAACCAGCTAAAAGGTTAGTTGCGACTAAAGCACCACCATCAGCAGAAGCACCTGAAATAAGGTCTCTTTGCGCCCATTTAACATCAGACGGTACAAAAATTCCTCTAGGAGCTTTGCCAGTTTTTCTTGAGATTTCATCAGACGCTTCTTTTTCAAGTTCAGCACCAGACCAGTTTCCAGTTGTCATAGCTTTAATAGCTTTAACAATAGAGTAGTCTTGTGTTTCTCTATTAGAAAGTCCAACATTGTCTTTTTTGTCCAAAGGTTTTGCTTCGCCAAGTTTGTCAAGAACCATACCTCTAAAGTTTGCAACAGAAACATTATCATTAACTGCTTTACCAGCTAAGTCAGAGCAGTTATGCTTTGCACCTAGTTGAGTAATTTCTTTAATTCTAGCTGTTTCGTCTTTTCTTGCTTTAACGATTTGTTCTTCAACATTTACTTGAGGAGTTTCAACTTTTGGAGTTTCGTTTGCTTTTTCCATTGTGTTTTCCCTAGTAATGACTTCAATTCTTTCTTTAGAAGAATTGTTGTCGGTTGATGAAAATTCTACTGATCTGCCAACTCCAACAGTTGTGTCTGCTGGTACAGAAACAATAGAAGCCTCCAATGGTTTCCAATTTACTCGGTACTTCGGATTGTCCTCATCTTGTTTACCTTTCGATTTAACCATCTTCGTTATCTCGTAGCCAACACTCACATTACTGCGAATACCGTCTACTATGTCTTGAAAGACCTCATCAGCTAGTTGAGATTTTCCAAATCTAACGATTGCACGACTTGTCTTGTCTGCTTCGCTAACTTTAGCGCTTTCAATAACACCTATTTGTTTCTCAAAATCATGGTTAAGCAATAAAGGTGCTCTACCACTATTAAGAAACTTAAAGTCTTGTTCTCCTTTTTCATGAGATAAAATTTCTGTTCCAAATGTTCTTTGATATGGTTCTTCACTTGCAATAGACATAGATACTTTTCTTTCAGCTTTGTCTATTGATGGTTTTTTTATAGAGAAAGTTCTAAACTCTTTTTTGATTAATTCTTCTTTGTTTTCTATTGATTTGTTTTCGAAACTTGCGTCTTCTGCTTTTTCTTTTTCGTTATTTTCGGTCTTAACTTCTTTATCAACTTTTTGCTCAACAGATTCGTTGCTACTAGACTGTTGCTGTTCTGTTTCGTTAATACCATCTTGATTTTCTTTTATATCCATATTTTCGTTATTATCCAATTTATTCGTCATCTTCAACCTTTTCTGTTGTTTGTTGCATTCCTTTATCCCCAAATGGTTCAAATGCTATTTGTATTCCATATTTTTGAGCAAGTTCTTTTTCAGTTTGAATACTGGCAAAAACATCTTCAACATCTCTACCATAACCAGCTTGAACATCTTGCATAGATAAAAACCCATTACTCATACCTATTGATAATGCGTCTACTTCTTTTTTAGGATCTATCCATTGCCACCCTCTAGGTCGCCATATTGGAGAATTAAATTTATTATATTTACCATCAGGCAAATTGGACAAGTTACCAGCTAGAAATGCCATGTTCAACCATTTAGCATAAATTATATTCATAAAGCCCTCTATCATTCTATGTTGTTCACATTGATAATGACTTCTTTCTTCTAAAGCACCTTGTCTTAAACTAGAATAGTTCACACTTTCTAAATCGTTTGCTAGTGTGTTGTAACTAATATTTAAACTACTTGCTATTGCTCTGATTACAGATTTTGTAAAATCTTTAAATGCTGTTGTAGGATGTTGAGGGTCAAATGATTGAAAATCTACTCCAGTTGGTAATTGTTCAAATGTGCCTGGCTCTGCACTCATTATAGGATTATTAGTATCTGTTTTATCTTCTCCAGTATAAGCAGTTCCATCTCCTGATTTAAAGAAACCCATTTTAGATGCACCTACTCTTGCCGCAACAAGTTCTGCTTCCATATAACCATCCAACATCTTTAATTGTTTCAAACATGAAGATAACAAAGGAACACCTCTAGTTTGATTTGGTCTTTCTTGATGATAAAAATGTATCATTTCTTCTGCTGGAACAATATTGTATTTATCTTTTTCGTATGTAGCTGGACTATGAAAATTATCATCAGGATGTACTTTTAAAATATAGTAATTGATTGGTCTGCCAAATTTATTTATTTCAACACCCATTCTGATTATATTTCCATTACTTAAATTTTCATTTAATTCATGGTCTAACCTATCAGACTCTATAAACTCTATTGCATATTTAGATGGATTGTTAAAATTATAAATAGTTCTTACTAATACTTCTCCATCTCTTGCATAAATTTCAGCAAACATTCTCTGTACTTCTAGAAACGACATTTTACCATCTGCTGTGCAATTACCTTTTTTAGTAAAGTCTTTCCATCTCATTTCAATTAATGAGTTAGCAAATGTGTCTAATGCACCATTCGGGTCCCTACTTCTAACTTGTAGATGCATTCCTCTTGGTCCTACAACATTATCTACATAAGCATTAATAAACCTACGAGCATAAGCATTATTTTTTGCTAAATCTCTTGCTCTATGTCTTAAAACTTTTATTGTTTGTCTAATTTCGCTATCTGCTGTTTTTCCTGAAGTAACAAAATTATTTAATATTCTACTGGTACTTGCTCCAGTATAAAAATTGTATCTTTTTCTTCTTCTTTTAAACCAGTTAATTATTCGTTCACGAAATGTCATCAAACCTTACCTTTACTACTGCTCCACTTCCCTCATTTCTACTAATTCTAAATTCCTTAACTTCTTGTTGATATTTAGATTTGTAAAAATTATACCAAGTAATTAATTCTTCAGGAGTTAATTTATTTAGACTTCTTCCAGCTATTGCATAACTAGAAACATCACTATCAGCTTTACCCTCAATTAAACTTTCTAATTTGTCTACCATTATTTTGGCATGAGAACGAGTATCTCCAGTAGTTCCAAAATAGTTATCTTTAACAGTTATTTTTCCAGTTTCTAATATTCTTTCTTCACTATCGCTAGATTGTGTTACTTTTAATACCCAAAAATAATCTCCAGTAGTATATCCACCAGTTGCACTATTATCTAAAGTAAATTTATAATAATCATCTACTTCTGTTACTGTTGCACTAAATGTTGTTCCACCATTACTTTCTAATCTTGCTTGCCAAGACATTGCATAACTGCCAACAGCATAATCTGTTAAATCAGTTCTTTTCCATACAACTGTTTCACCTTTGTATATAAGGATTGGTTCTTTATTAGGTATGTCTGTAAAAATATTAGCCATTTATTTTAATTTTCCCATGATGAAACGAAATTACTCTTTTTTTTATAATTTCTCAACCTAGAGGGATTGACTTTCGATTGTTTTTCTGTTTGTGCCTTTTTATTTTTAAATAACATTTTAAAATCAACATTTAAAACTGAAAGGGCTGCCATTGAATATACTCTGCAATCTAGAGCTTCGTTTCTGCTTCTCATTAATACCCATTCTCGTCTTTTAAATCCTCGTCTATATTTTGTTACAATTTTTTCTGCTGTTAGCTGTCTAAAGTATTCTTCATCATATTTTATGGGAAAATGACAATACCCAGCACCAGCATCTTTTATATTAAGTCTTGAATATATCAATTCTTTGGCTGTGTCTACACCAACTGGGAATAAAGGACATCTCATAATGTTATTTCTAGATGAACGACCTATAATAGTTTTACCCTCTCCAGCTTGTCCTTTAATTGCAAATATTCGTCTTGCAAGTCTTGGCTTACAAAATTTATATACTTGGTTAGTGTGGTGTCCAGCATCTATGCAAGTTGATATAATTTTCATCTGCGTTTTATCTATACAATTATAAACTTTTGACAAATGAGTATCTAATTCGTTCCAAATACTAGGAGCTGATGGATCTCCATTAATTATTATATAATCTAGACTCCAACTTTCTTCATCTTTGCCCCATCCTACTACTTCCATCTCAATTCTGTCATCTTGAATGTCTACCCCAGCTGTAATTACTAAAACTTCTTCAGGAACAGTATATTCTTCTCGTCTTTTAAATAATTGTAAATCATCTATTCTTTCTCCAGCGTCTTCCCAACTTTCGCCTAAATATGTATTAATAAATACTCTTAAAGTTTCAGGCATTTTTTTTGCCATTAAAAATTCTGTTACTGCTTCCTCTAATGAAACCCAAGGGCTATATAAACCACTCAAATGAAACCCAGCTACTCCAGCAAACTTCTTTTGGGCTTTCCAATGTCCTTTTGATATAGTTCTAATTCTATCTGCGTTATCCATAGTTTTATTACATTTTGGACATTCAATAACTGCTGTATCTGGTCTATCTTTTTCCCATTTAACATTTTTCCATTCTAAAATATGACTATGCTTACAATGTATACAAGGAACATAAAATTTTCTTTGGTCGCTATTGTCATAAGCACTTTCAATTCTACTAGAACCTGAAACAGTAGGTGTTGAAGTCATAATTAATTTACTGTCCCAAAAAGTTGCACTTCTTCTTTTGGCAAGTAAAACTGGGTCCCCCTCTGCACCAGCTGTAGCTGGATACCTGTCTACTTCATCACATAATACAATTTTAATTGGTCTACTTGCTAATGAAGCTGGAGAGTTTGCTCCACATGCTGTTATATGCCCACCCTCAAATGTTTTATGAAGTGTTGTGTTACCACTATCTCTACTTTTAACATCTGCAACTTTGTTTGTTATAATTGGAGTATCTCTAACCATAGTAGCCAATCTATCTTGACTCCAGCTTCTTGCCATTTCTAGAGTTGGCTGTACCATAAGAATAGGTGCTGGTTCATAAGCAATATAATAACCTATTGTATTCAATAAAGTTTCTGTCTTACCAACTTGGGAACATGACATAACAACTACCTCATTTACAGATGGGTCTGCACATGCGTCCATTATTTCTTTTTGAAATATTGCTCTAGCTGTTTCAAATCTACCAGCTTCACTACTGCCTTCAGGAGATAAAATACGAAATTTATCTGCCCAATTACTTACTGTCAGACTTGGCGGCGGTCTTAATAGATTTAGACTTGACCTTATTACTTCTGACATTCCTTTTGTCGTCTTTGGTAAGGTCTGTTCCTGCAATCTCAAAGAGTGCGTCATATACTTTTTCCTTTATTACTAATTTAATCTCATTAACATTTTTATATGTCAAAACAACTGGTGCAAGTTTATTAGGCATTGATAATAGTTTAGTTTTCAACACACTTAATAAATTAAGCCAATTTTTTTTGACTTCTTCTTTAGTTATTAGTTCGCCCTCCTGTTTTTGCTTTTCTATCTCTGCTAAATCTGCTTGTGCTTTTAATAATCTATTTCTATTAATAGCCAAATCTTCAGCATTAAACTCTCCTCCAATTTTTGCTTTTAAATAATCAATATAAGCATGAACAACTGGTATCATGTCATATTCCCCTCTATCAGCTTTAGGTATTATACCATCTTTTGCTAATTGTTGTATTCTTCTTTCAGTTAATTTTAATAACTGCGAAATTGCTGTTAAAGAGATTTTAGCCATTTAATTAATTCCTTTATATATGTTTCTTCTATAATCTTTTGACCTTTCATAAAACTTCTAAAATCAGATATTTTATGAAATCCCAATCCTCGTCTAGAAATGGCTTTATCGTTTATGCCCTTTTTTAACATGAGAGAGCTTATTGTATTTTGCTCTTTTGGAGTAATAAATCTTCTATCGTAACTCATAATCTAATTTTTCCTCATATCCATTCCAATAATTGCCATATTCATCTTTGCAATAATGCCCCATAACTAATTTATTTTTATAAAATGTATTTGGAAGTTTAAAAGTAACACTCTTATTAAATGCTTCCTCGCAAGTTATAGGTATTAAATTAAATCCAAAAGGTATTTTTTCTGTATAATAACTTCCACTATCAACAACTATTATTAAATATAAAAAAAAAACTTTCATAGGAATATAACAGTTAATGCAAAACAAATAAATAAAAACCAAAACAATTGTTTCATACTCCTAATTGTCTGCGTTTATGTTTGTTAAGTGTAGATTTTTTATATCGTTTGGGATTGCCTCCAATAGTTGTTTTTTTGAACTTGGAGTTACTGACATGTTCAATTTTTGCATATAAATTACTTTTTTTCTTTTTTGCCATCGGTACTAGGACATTTACAAGGTTTAATATCTTTTAATTTGTCGTATTGTAATTGTAAAATTGTTAATTCATCATTTTTCATATCTAAATCTTTTAATAGTTTTTCTTCCCTTTCTACAATTCTATCTTTTAATGTAGATAAATAACTTATTGAGTCTATTTGTTCTTCAATAACATCTTCAATCCATTGAGGAATAGTTTTAGAGTTTTGCGACATAGTTACTTTAAATTTTTCCATGCCTTGCATATGTCTTACAAATATTCTGTCAATAACATCATTAACAACTTTATCAGATGTTTTAACTGCATATTTTTTCATTAACTCTTGATTTAAACGAGTTAATTCTGCGTTATCTCTTTTAAGAGCAATAATATATTCGTTAGTTTCTATCTCTTTGGACGCCATCCTGTATTAAATTTCTGTTTAGAACCCCTTTTAGTCATTCCTGATTGGTCATGTAATCTTTCCACTTCTTCTTCTTCCATGCCTAACTTCTCTTGGATAATGTTATCAGGTACTTTGTTTTCATCTTTTAACTTTTGGACAATATCTGCCATTAACATAACTCCATGAACACCTCTTGCCCTGTTATGTCTAATTGTACTCATCATTTGATTTGAAATATCTTTTTCTTTCAATCTAACAACTGGAACATATCCATCAGTCATTTTAGACACATCTTTATCTTTACTACATAAAGTCCATCTATGAAACCCATCTACAATTTCATTATTTTCTCTAATAACAACTGGTTGAGTCCATCCATCTTCAATTAATGAAACTTTTAATAATTTTAACTCTACTGGTGCAACATGATTTGGATTATAGTCGTTTGCTTTTAATTCTGTGGCCTTAACCCACTCAACTTTGCTTATCGGCATTTGCTCTTTGGACATCTGCTAACTCCTTTGCGTACATTTGTTTTCTTGACTCAAACTCATCTACATAAGCACTAGAAAAATATGGTGCTTGTTTTCTATTTTTTAAATCGCCCCTAACTGCAATTTTTAACAAATATTCCCAACTTATGCCTGTCGTAGGATGAGGAGTTTTTTTTAATATAGGGTCAGGTGTTTTTTTTTGATGTTGAGATATTAATTCATTAATTCTATGTTGTATATGTTCTGCTTCTTTTGGTGGAAACTTTCTAATCCAATAACTTAAATAATCTTTCCAATCCATGCCATCAGGTTTTTCAGGATTTTTTCTATTTGAATATAAAACAGTTAAACTATGTCTTGCCGCTGTGTTAGCACCTTTAACTCTTGTACTCATTTTATCCCAAATGTCAGGAAAACATTCATGATACATCCATAATCCCTCTAGAGGTTCTTCTCCAAAAGGAGGCGCACATCTTTGAGCAGAATGAGTTATGCCACACTTTTCCATAATGTCGTATGAAGTGTTATAATCCCATCCAAACATATTTGGAGCTGTCCATATATCTTGGGTAGTCCAATCATAAACTGGATAAACTTTAAAATAGTTTCCAACATTATTAGCTAAATTCTTTTGTTTATTAGACCTTAAATTAAATCTAGTAGTATCAATTTTTCTTTCTATTACTTCTGACATTGGAATTGTTTCTTTTGGTTGAATAATATAATTTTCATGTACTCTTTGAGATACTGCACGATACCTAGTTAAACTTTCATCTGCTCTTATGCCCATTATAACTCCAGTTCTTCCATATTCTGCAACTGGGTATAAAATTGGAAATAAAAATGGAATAGTTAGTCTAGCACTTGGTACATCACTATTATAATAATCTATTTTTGTAATTCCTTCAGGAGGAAGTGGTCTAACCCATTTATCTTTTTCTTCAGGTGCCCATGGATGCCAATATGGTTGTTTTCTACTACATGCGTTTCTATGTTCAACTGGAACACATAACCATCTAAAATTTATATCAGGATTTTTACTTACTCGTCTACAATAATGTTCGGTTTCATAACTAATTGCTTCTTCATCTACAAAAACAACATCAAGAGGTAATCGTTTTCTTTTTTTTGCTACATCTAATGTTAAATTTAAACATGCAGTAGAATCCTTACCTCCACTAAATGATACTGATATAGTATCAAATTGGTCGTAAGCATTATTTATTCTTTCGTAAGCTAAATCTAAAACTGATTTATCTACTGTTTCTTTTTTTAGTATTTTTCCCATATATTGTCCATAACCAAGCCACAATTCCTGATGATAAAACTGTAAATACTGCACCAGCAACTTTGTAATGTAACCCTCCTCCAAAATTACCATAAGCCATTAATGGAGCACCAACAAATAACGCAAGACAAATACCATAAAACATTCCTTGTTCAGATAACTTACCTTTTATAATTGTAAGTACAGTTGGGATAAGAGTTGATGCTCTTAATGTTCCATAAAATAAAAATAAATATAAAATTTTCATATCAGGTATATTAGCAATTACTAAACCAGCTATTGCTAAAAGAACCATACCTATTTTTGCCCAACGCATATCATCATAAGTAAATGTTGTCTTTTTTTCTGAAATATCATGTCCTACCAATGAAGATACTGAACATAATGCACTATCTAATGTAGAAACTAATCCACTTATAAGCATAATTGCAAATGGAACTAAAATCCATGTTGGCAATAGATGTTGTGCTGTAATTATATTTATTAATTGAGGTTTACCCTCTAAACCTAAACCAGCGGCAACAAATCCTATTAGTCCAGTAAAGATTGGAACAATTCCAAATACTACTGCTGAACAAATAAACGCTTTTTTAATTTCTTTCTTTTTAGTAGCAAATGTTCTTTGCCAAAATGATTGGTCGCCAAATGGACCAGCTAACAATCCAATCGTAACTACTATTCCAAATGAATATGCTACTTCAGCATTAAATGGATTACTATATTTGCCGGATATACCTCCTATTCCATCAAGAACAGTTTGCCAACCTCCTCCAGCACTAACAATCCATGGCACTACTACTACCACTACAACAAGTATAAACCACATCTGCCAATAGTCAGTTAAAATACTTGCCCTAACTCCACTAATAAAAGAATATGATAATGCAGTTATCGAAAGTATTAAAGTTATAATAAAAAAATCTAATCCAGTTAAATATGCTATTACTGCCCCTCCAGCTAATAGTTGTACTGCAAACTGACAAACTGCTAAACCTATTAACTCAATTAAATATAAATTCTGAACCCTATCGCTATATTTATCTCTCATAAAACTTGAAAGAGTAAAACCTTTTGGACACATTTCTCTAACTTTAATTGCAAACCATGTAAAAATTAAAAGACAGGCAATGTTAGGTACTGTAAACCAAAACAATCCAGCAATTCCTTGAGTGTATGCTTTTAAAGTTGCAACAAATAATGCTGGAGCCCATATCCAAGTTGCGGCAACACTAAATCCTGAGTGTAACCATCCAACTTGTCTGTCAGCTACTAAATAATTTTCTTTTGTTTTTGATGGTTGTAAATAATATGTTGCTAACATAAACATAAATATTCCATAACCTAAAAGCAATACTATTCCCTCTCTTTGTGTAAATGCACTATCCATTTTTTATATCATCCTCTCTAGCAAGGTATATTAATGCCTCTGCTGTTGTATTAAGTTTGTTTACTTGTTTATGATAGTCAAGATAGTTCATAACTACCAATCGTTCTTCAGGTTTCATAGTAAAGTTAATATTTACCATTGCATCAGAAAAATTAGGTGGTTCAATAGTAGAAAGGTTTTCACTTTTAGTTGCCACACTTATTTTTTCTAATTCCATTTCTAAATTCTCTAATTCTACATCAGAGAACCCAGTATCTGTCATTGGGAAGTGTTCTATTCTTAATTTTTGTAATTCTTCTTTTAAAAGAGCAACATCCCAAGTTGAGTCTTGTCCAACTTTGTTATCTGCTATTCTATATGCTTTAATTTCATTTTCAGATAAGTCTTCAACTATAATACATGGTACTTCTTTTAATTCTAATGACTGTGCTGCTTTATACCTAGTATGTCCAGTTATTATTACTTTGTCTTTGTCTATCAATATAGGTTGATTAAATCCAAATGTTTCAATAGACTTTTTAACTTTAGGTAAACTTAAATCATTCTTACGAGGATTTTTCTTATAAGGTTTTATTTCGTTTAATTTAAGATTTATTATTGTTCTCATTATTTCCAAAGACTATGTTTAAACTAAAACTTCGTCTTTCTCCTTGAGGTTCATAATTAATATATTTGCTTTTAAATGGATAAACAGAATGGTCTAACCAATTTGGAAACATATAAAAATCTCCAACTTGAGGTTTAAACTTAACATTGTTTGGACAATTTAATCCAATAGTTCCATATCTAAAATCTACATATCCTCCGAAAGGGTTGTGGTCTTTATCTTCTTCTTTCCAATACTCGTTTATATCTTCAGGCATTTTTAAATAACCAATACAAGATATTTGGCAACCAGTATGGAAATGATATGGGTTAAATTCGCCAGAAAACTGTCTTACATACCAGCCACTTGCTATACCTACTTTTATCTTATCTTTATTTTCAGCATACATTTTGTCATCAGGAAATAAATATCTAGAAGTTACTGCACCTACCCAACCATAATATTTGGATAATGTGTCTTTTGTAATATGCCATTCTTCTTTTACTCTACCAGCTAATTGATGTGACCAATCAACTTGTTTTCTTTTCTTTGCCACTATTTCATCACAATCTGTATTCAAATCTTTAATGAGTTCTTCAGGTAGTTTTGCTTTTAGAATTGTTGGTCCAAATGGACTTGATAATTCTATCTTAACTTTTTCAGACATATCTCGTATCTAATATAAAACGAAACGAAACGCAAATATATTATGCCTGACTAGAAAGAGTTGGAGGTCGGGCAAACCT
>VTLG01005333.1_pt1 | contig 22436 bp, 4 predicted proteins | sample 4694571 | NCBI WGS metagenome assembly VTLG01 (sample SAMN12604809, study PRJNA352737) | marine metagenome | biome: ENVO:00000447; feature: ENVO:00000209|ENVO:00000569|ENVO:01000036; material: ENVO:00002151; isolation source: viral sequences binned using virsorter ...
TACAGTAATCCGTCGTTATAACTGGGATTTGGTTGCCAACCCTAAGTTTGATATGTGGAAGCCTGACTATTCTGCTACTCCTGGTAGTGGTGGTCAAATAGGTAAGCAAACTGCAACTGGTGCAACATCTATTGCTGATGCTAAGTTCTATGTAATGAACTCTTCATACGAAGTATTCAAGTGTCTCTATAATGGAGAGAATCCTTCAAATGCTACTGGACAGAATGCTACTGAAGAGCCTTCTACAACTGGTGGTAACTATGCATCTGGTACAGGTCTCTATACAGAGAGTACTGGTGCTGGATATATTTGGAAGTATATGTACACGATTCCAACGGATGATGTTCTGAAGTTCTTATCTTCTGACTTCATGCCTATCGTACTTCCTGCCGATGCAACACGTACTGCCGTAACTGGTGCTGCTGTTGATGGTGCTGTACATGTAGCTTTAATTGAGAATGGTGGAGCAAACCTCCCTGCTTCTCAAACACTTTATACTGCTATCAAAGGTGATGGTGCAAGTGGAGTCGTTAAGTTCGCAACAGACGGTTCTGGAACTATAACATCTTCTGAGATTCAGGTTGCTGGAACAGGATATAGTTACGGTAATGTTTTATTGGGTAATGGTAATCTATTCAGTGATGCTGGACTTACATCTGCTGTAGCAACAGGTGCAACTGCAACAGGTGCAGTTGAAGTTGTCATATCTCCAAAAGGAGGTCATGGTAAGTATCATGAAGAAGAATTGAACGGTAAGAGAGTTATGACGAACATTCGTTTAACTTATGCTGAAGGTTCTGGAGACTTCCCTGTAGACAACGATTTCCGTCGTATTGGTATCATCAAAGATCCATTCGATTATGGAACAACAACATTTGCAACAAATGATACTCTTAGTGGATTGAAAGCAGTTAAAGTTACTGGTGCATCTGCTGACTTTATTCCTGATGAACAAATCAGTCAGACTGTAACAGGTGGTACTGCAAAAGGAACATGCGTTTCTTGGACACTTGATAGTGGTTCAACAACTGCTGGTGTTCTTAAGTACATCCAAACTAATGACGCACATACAGATGGTGGTGTTGTAAGAGCATTTGAGAGTAGTGGTGCTAATGCTGTAGGAGGTGCTGCTTCTGCTGCTTCTGGTAACGTTGATACTGGTTATAGCAACTCTTTATTAGGTTCTACATTCTCCAGTGGTCTTGCTAATCCTGAGATTGAGAACGATTCAGGTGATGTAATCTATATCGAGAATAGAAGACTAATTACTCGTGCTCCTGACCAGATCGAAGACATTAAACTAGTAATTGAGTTCTGATCTTCGTAAAGTCGTCTAAATACTACTGATAAGAATGTAGTACTGGCGATATTACCATGCCACAGAAGACCAATTTAAATATATCTCCTTATTATGAGGATTTTGACGCAACAAAGAATTTTTATAAGATTCTGTTCCGTCCTGGATACTCTATACAAGGAAGAGAACTAACTCAGATACAATCCATTCTACAGAACCAAGTAGAAAGTTTTGGTAAGTATGCCTTTAAACAAGGTGAACTTGTCATACCTGGTGAAGTAGGATTAAATACGAAATTAGATTACGTTAAACTATCATCTGTTTCAGAGGTAGCAGTTAACGACGGCAATGATATTGTATATAAAAAATACGACATTTCCCAGTTAGTTGGTCAACAGGTGAAAGGTCTTACTTCTGGTGTTATTGGTACTATACTAACAACGAAATTAGCAACTGAGTCTTCTGCTGATACGTTGTTTGTTAATTATCTTAACAGTGGTAATTCTAATACTGAGACTACTTTTAGACAGGGTGAGACTCTGGAAGTTGTTGATGGTGTCAATACTCCTTTACTCGTGGTTGGTACAGATGGTAGTGTACTTCCTACGAGTATTCAAGTAACTAATCCTGATACAAATGAAGTTACTTCACTTGAAAGTCCTTCAATGGGATATGGTTCTGCTGTTAAGGTAGAAGAAGGTATTTACTTTATTAATGGTTACTTTGTACGTAACGATTCTGGATTACTTGTTATTGATGAGTATTACGATAAACCATCTGCAAAAGTTGGATTTACTATTGTAGAAGATATAGTAACTCCTGAAGAAGATGCTTCATTATATGATAATGCAATTGGTTCTTCTAACTCTACTGCACCTGGTGCTCATAGATTAAAGATATCTCTTACATTAAAAGAATTTGCACTTGGTGCAATTACAGATAAGAATTTTATTCAACTCCTTACAGTTTCAAGAGGAGTTGTACAAAAGAAAGTATCTCCAACAGATTATAACTTATTAGAACAAACTCTTGCTCGTAGAACATTCGATGAGAGTGGAGATTATGTTGTAAATGATTTCTCTGTTGATATTAGAGAGTATGCACAGAAGAATAATAATCAAGGATTATATTCTGTTGATGAATTTGGACTCTATAATGGAGTATCTGCTGGTGATGCATCTAGAAAGATGGTTGCTAGTATTGGACCAGGTAAAGCATATATCAAGGGATATGAAATTGTTAATAAGGAAACCAAGTACTTAGATATTCAGAAAGCAAGAGAAAGTCTTTCTAGTGATAATGTAGTTTTAAAAACTAAAGGTCTTCCAACATTTAGCATTACCAATACATTTGGTAGTGTTCCTTTAAACAAAGAAGGATCAGAACTTACTGCATATCCAGATGTATTTGTATACTCTACATTCAATGATGGTAGTGTAGGTTTAAACGGTACAGAAGCAGCAACTGATCATAGACAGACTTTAAGTAAGAGAGCAGATTCATCTCAAATATTTGATTCTAATGATGCTATTAAAACTATTACAATAGATGTACAGCATCCTTCAACAACATTAGTTTCTATTACTGATGGAACATTTGAAAGTTCTATTGGTAGTTTGTATTATATTAAGTCTAGATCTGGTGCAGAATATGATATTGGTACACTTAAATCATTATCATTTGCTACTATTAACAAACCTCCTATTAATGCATCATCAGCAGTTCAATTCTTAGAACTAACTGTTAGTGGACAAAAAGATGAATTAGAACTTTTATTAAAGGAATTTGATAATGGAGATTCTGGAAAAGATAGAAAATTATTCCTTAGTATATCAGATGCTAAAAATGATACTAGTCAATTTGGTGTAATAGTAGATTATAGTGAAACTATTACTCCTTTAATTGGTAAAGTAAAACCAAGTAACTTCTTCTTACAAGAAAGAGGATCTGGATTTAATTCAGATTCTGATATTATTCTTTCTAAGGGTCGTCTTTCTGAAGGTACTGCTGCATATAATGCAACCTTTGGAATATCATATTTTGATCCTGAGTTTTATACTAAGATTAAATTAGAAAGTACTGCTCCAGATGGAACCTTTACTAGAGGTAAGTATGTTACTGGATTAACTAGTGGTGCTTATGGTGTTGTAGAAGGAGCACCAGCTGGTGTTTATAGTACAGGTGTACTACTATTTGTTAATACACTTTCTGGAAGATTTCTTTCTGGTGAGACACTTAGAGATGAAAGTGGTGCAACGGTAAGAGTTGCTAGAGAGAATACTATTTCTCATTTTAAAGTTCTTAAACGTGGTCTTGGTTATCCCGATACATCAACTATTCTTGTAAATGGTGTTGAGTATGATACTTCCAAGATTACATATGGTAGACTTAATGTTGGATCCATATATTCTGTGGAGATCGCTAATAGAAATGCTGTAACTACTGAATATGCTCAACCACCAGTAGTAACAATAAATGGATCTAATAGTCAAGGTGCATCTGTTCTTGCTGTATTGTATAGAAATACAGTAACCACATATACTCCTCAAAATGTTAAATCATTGGGATGTAAGTATGGATCAGGTGGTGGTAATACATTCTATGCTGACGTTGTAGTTGATAGTCAGACATATTCTGAAATTAAATCTGTAACTGATTTCACATTCTTTGGAACACAGGGTTTAAGTTATATTGAATCTACTAGTTTTAGTGCTGATGCTGGACCATTATTACAACAAGGAGATGTAGTTCAATTCTCTGATGCAAATAATAATGTTGTACGTTCTGTAGTTGAATATGCAACTAAGCAAATAGGTTCTGCTAAGACTCGTGTATATCTAGATACTGCTTTACCTAGTGATGTAACTAATACAAGTATTGTTAGATTACGTCCAAAAGTAAGTAATGCTAACCAAGGATCATTAATATTTCCAACAGGAAGTAAGCAAGTAGAACAGATTTCTGCTGGTAATGAAGATAGTAAGATTAAGTATTACTTCCGTAGAGATTTTGTAAGTACAGCATCTGGCGGTTCGACTATAACATACGCTGCACAACTTCCATTTGGTACACAACGTTTTGCTGCATATAGTGAGAGTAATTTCCTTGTTACTGTTCTTAATCCAGGTGATGCTCCAGATATTGCTAAAGGTGATATAGTTTATATTCCTGCTGATGCAGTTGAAATTTCTGCTGCTACTGATACTGCTAGTGGTCTTACTAGCGGAAGTTTAAGTCTTGATCTTCCAAATAATTATTTTGGAACTATTGCAAGTAATGGAACATACCCAACACTTAAATTAACTGCTACTCTTGAAGTTACTAATGCTAAGCCAAGACTTAAGACAGCAATTAAGAATAAGAGGATTGTTATTGATTCTTCAGGTGATCGTGTAATCCCATTTAGAGGAACTGATTATGATAGTGAGGTTGTAGAAATACTATCTTACTCTGATGCATATAAACTTAGATATGTTTATGAAGGAACTTCAACCCAACCACCAGAAGTTGATACTGCGGGTAATCTTGTTAGTGGTACTGATGTTACTAACAGATTCACTTTTGATGATGGACAGAGAGACACAGTTTATGATGTTTCTAGAGTCGTCCTCAAGCCAGGATATGAACAGACAACAGGACAATTAGTAATTGCCTTTGATTACTTCGAGCAATCACAAGGTGATTTCTGTACTATTGATAGTTACTTACATGAAGCAGGTTTACCAGAAGATGAGATTCCTAGTTTCAACTCTTCAGTTCATGGTATTGTAGAACTTAAGAATGTTATTGACTTTAGACCAAAGGTTGATACTGCTGCTATTATTCCTGGTTTCCAAGATATATCATCATTAGAGAATACAGCAGGTTCATTTGCTGGTGCAGGATCTGTTATTGCATCTACTCCTGCTCCTGATGTTAATTTAGAATATACATTCTCATTCAGTCAGATTCAGTATCTTGATCGTATTGATGGAGTCTTTCTCAATAAGAAAGGTGAATTTCTCATTAAGGAAGGTAATTCATCATTAGATCCATCAAAACCTGATCCAGTAGATGATGCTGTACCATTATTCTATGTTTATATTCCTGCATACACAACATCTAGTAAGGATGTAAGAATTACTCCAGTTGATAATCGTCGTTACACAATGCGCGACATTGGTAAGTTGGAGAAACGTATCGAGAGACTAGAATATTACACAACGTTAAGCATTCTTGAGCAACAGGCATTAAACATGCAAGTCAAGGATGAAATTGGTATGGATCGCTTTAAGAGTGGATTCTTTGTTGATAACTTTGAAGCACATAGTGTAGGTAATCTAACTTCATTAGATTATCAGTGTGCTGTCAATACTCAACAAGCAGTATTGCGTCCACAATCTAAAGAAGATTCTATTGCTCTTAAGGAAGTTAATACAAGACAAGATCAAAGATCTGTTTCAGGATATAAAAAGTCTGGTGATATTATTACACTTCCATATTCAGAATTATCATTACTTGGAAATGATTTTGCATCTAAAACATTAAATCCAAATCCATTTGTTGTTCTTCAATATGTTGGAGATGGAGAGATATCACCTAGTATTGATAGTTGGTATGATCAAAGTGTAGAACCTTTAATTGTAGATACAAATACCAATCTATTCACTATCTTCCTTGCTAAGGAAAGTGTAAGTGAAAGTTTCTCTAGTTTACATAATTCATTTGTTGTGAACTGGGTAGGTGCTTCACCATCATTTACTTCTATTAATTCATTAGGAAAAATTAATTCACAAGAAGCAAAATCTACTGTTGAATTGGCATCTGTTTCTAGTTCTTCTAATGTAAGTCCTCAGAATAATGAGGTTGGTAAAGGATTACAAACTACTAAAGTTGGAGATAAGAATATATCTACTGCACTTCAGTTATTTGCTAGAAGTACAGTTATTAAATTTATTGTTAGAAGACTTAAGCCAAATACTAATATTTCTATTTTCATGGAAGGTAGAAATATAAATCGTTGGGTTAACCCTGATCTTAGATTTACTGGTATTGCTGGTAACTCACCATCTGCATTCAATGGAACAGTTACTACTGATGAATATGGTAATGCTAGTGGAATGATATTACTTCCTGCTGGTTCTCCTCCAAGAGAAAATGCAATATGGAGTGGAGATATTGATACTGTTGATTATGATACAACAGCAGAAGAAGTAAGAATTACTACTGGAACTAAGACTATTAGATTTACATCTAGTTCTACTGATGCTGATAAGTCAACTGTTGATACATATGCAGAAGTTAAGTACTATGCTGCTGGTGCTCTTCCAGAGAATCCTTCAGGTATTGTTTCTACAAGACCTGCTTACTTTAAAGCAAATGAAGGTGTACAGTTAGTTGACAGTAATACAGACAATCCAATCAGACCCAATCCACTTGCTCAAACATTTAAGGTTGAGAATTATGATGGTGGTGTATTTGTAACTGGACTTGATCTGTATTTTAATAAGAAGAGTGATAATATTCCAGTAAAAGTTTACTTAACTAATGTTGATAGTGATAAACCAGGTAAAAATGTTATTCCAGGATCGGAAAAAACTTTAACACCTAATACATTCCTTAAATGTTATGCTAATGGTAATGTTAATGTAACTAAAGGAGAAACAGTAACTGGTGTAAGTTCTGCTGCTAGTGGTCCTATACTTAAAGTTGTTGATAAGAATGGTGTTGATTTAATTGCTTCTGCTGCTGGTACATTTGCACTAACAAATGAACAAGTATATACTATTGTTCTTAGCAATCATAATGGACGTTCTTTCTATGAGAACGAAGATTTAACTATTCCTTCTGTTACATTAGCAAATGCTACTGAAGGAACTACACTTAAACTAACTATTTCTAAAGATAGTGGTAAAGTTTCTGCTCTTAGAGTAACTAATCCAGGACTTAATTATGATAGTGCTATATTAACTATTGAGAGTCCTCAACTTCCAGGTGGTTCAGTTGCAACTGCTAGTGTAGAAGTTTCTAATGGTAAGGTTTATAATGCTGAAGTATCATTAAATGGTTTTGGATATACAGAACCACCTTCAGTAGTTATTAAAGGTGTTGGTAATGGTGCAGGTGGATGTGAAATAGAAACATCTATTGAGATTGATTCTCCAGCAGTAAGAATGGGTGTATCAACTGATACAACAGGTATTACACAATCTACTACTGCAACTAAATTTGGATTTGATTATCCTGTTTATCTACAAAATGATACTGAGTATGCTCTACAAGTAGAGACTGATTCAGTAGATTATGAAATGTGGGCATCTCGTTTAGGGGAAACCGACATTGCAACTAGTACAATTATCACAACCCAACCTTCATTAGGTTCGGTTTACCGATCACAGAATGTAGATAACTGGACTGAAGATATATTTGAAGATCTTAAGTTTACACTTCATCGTGCAGAATTTAATATTCAACGTACTGCTGAGTTACTTCTTAAGAATGATAGTTTGGGATATGAACTTCTTGAGAGTAATCCATTTGAAACTAATGCTAGTTCAAGTACAAATGCTTCTGCTAAGTTGTTTGCTAATAACAACAGTATTGTTAGGGTTAATCATAGAGATAATGGATTTGAAGATTCTGGAAAATCATATGTTTTCTATAGAAGTGCTAAAGAAACCTCTGGTATTACAGCAAATACTTTAAATTCTACTCTATTTGAAGTTGATAATGGTGGAGTTGATACTTATACTATCAGACCATTATCACAAGCAACTGGTAATGCTATTGGTGGTGGAGATGAAGTTTATGCAACTCATAATAGAAAATTTGAAACTCTTTATCCAAGAATTGATTATTTAACTATTACAGGAACTAAATTAGAATCTTCTGTTAAAACAACTAATGTTATCCCTGTTGATTCATCTACAACAAATTACACTTCTTACTCACAGAGTGATTTTGAGAAGACATTCTTAAATGAAGCACATTACTTTACAAATCAAAAGTTTGTTGCCTCAGAAATAAATGAGACTATGAATAATATTTCTAGATCTCTAACTTATAGAATGGTTCTTTCGTCTACTGTGTCTCATTTAAGTCCAGTTGTTGATCTTTCTAGTGCTTCAGTTATTGCAACATCTAATAGAGTTGAAAATAGTCATGGTCAGGAAGATAGATTTGGAAGAAGAGATCAAGTTGTTAAATTTTATCCAATTTATACATTTGCACTTGGTGGAAATGGTGGAACTGCTATTCAGTCTGGACAAACAATTCAAGGTCAAACTACAAAAGCGACTGGTACTATTGCTAAAGTAGATGGTACAAGTATCTGGGTTCGAGTTAAGACAAGTCAATTCTTCAAAAAAGGAGAAACAGTTACTCTTGTTAATCAAACTTCATTAACGTCAGTTACTATTGATTCTAATCCATCTCAGATATTGAGAGATATTGCAGATGCTTCTACTATAACTGCTAGAAATCCATCTGTCATATTAGAGACTTATACTAACAAAATTGAAGGTAAGTCAATTATATGGAACAAAGAAACACAAGAGTTAACTGCTAGGAATGATGTACAACCAATCAATGATGATTTCACTGGTGGTGTTAGTACAAATGTACTATTCAATAGAAATGCAGTGACAAATGATCAAGTTTCTGATATTTTCCGCGTTGGTGATATTCTAACATATCCAAATCAACCAGATGATGAAGCATATTTCTTAGAAGTTGGTACTATATCTTATTCTAATGGTATAGAATTTGTATCTGAGAATACATCTAAGAATAGTTCATCTATTGCTAAGTATGTAACTAAGGAAGTTTCTATAAACAATCCAGCAACTGCTGTTGATGTTCGTTTAACAGCTAATGTTAAGGATATTGCAAACTTAGAAGTTTTATATAGATTCAAGAAAGCATCTAGTCAAGAGAATTTTGAGGATATTGATTGGACATATTTCAATGTTTCTGGTCAACCAGACACTTTAGAAATTGCTACTAGTGAGAATAGTATTTCAAGTACTATTGAAAAGCAATCTTCATATCAAGAATTGAAATATAGTGCATCAGATTTACCAGAATTCTCATCATTTGCTGTTAAAGTTGTCATGAAATCAGTAGATCCATCATATGTTCCTAAGATTCAAGACATCAGAGCAGTAGCATCTTTCTAATCTCCGCGTATGGACTATTTGAAGGTTGAAGGACATGATGGTCTTATTAGAGACGTAAACACAGGTGCTATCATCAATAATGATGATTCTGCAATAGAAGCACGAAGGAAGTCAAAACATCTTAGTTCCGCATTAGAGGACATAAATATGTTGAAGAATGAACTCTTTGAGATTAAGTCCCTACTGAAAGAAATAAGACATGCCAGCAATTAGTGTAGCAAGAACCGATACCCTCGAACAACAGAGGACGAAGGTTAATGACATAGCGAGTCAACTGTTTAATGTTACTTCTGGAGGAAGTGATTTACAAGCAGGTAATATAAAACTAGGTGATGGTACTGTCTCAGAACCAAGTCTAGCTTTTACTAACGACCCAGATTTGGGAATGTACAAACAAGCTAATGGTTTGTTTGGATTTGTTAGTAACAGTAAGAAATTAGCGACATTATCTGAGTTATCAACGAAATATTATAGGGACTTCGTTGTTGAGAAAAACAGTCTAGATTCATTACTTATTTCTATCCAAACTGCTGGTCAGAATTATGATGGTGGACAATATCCTGAAGTAGCAACATTAGGTGGTACTGGTGACGGTGCTACTCTGGCTATGACAGTTGCTGGATTTACTGGAACCATTACAAATAATGGTACTGGATATACTCCAGGTACATATCAGACTATTCCTGTAAGTGGTGGAACTGGTTCTGGTGCTACTATTGACTTTACTATTGATGAGATTGGTGGTGCTTTAACTAATGGCGGTATTAACTATACAACAGGTGCTTATTCAGGTGTTGATTTAACTGGTGGTACTGGTACTGGACTTCAAGCAGACATTTCAGTTGATGCGTGGACTTTTACAACTTCAGGTGGACAACTTTATCCCGATGGAACTTATAAGAGTATTCCATTAACAGGAGGTAACGGATCGAACTTCCTTGCTAATATTACTGTTAGTGGTGGTAACGTTCAAGAATTTGGTGCTGCTGGAGGTAGTGAAGTTATATCAGCAGGTGCTGGTTATCAAGTAGGTGATGTACTTACTGGAACTCTTCCTCTTGCTGGTACACAGACATTTGTAGTTAAAGCTGCTAATGGTTTATATTTCTTTGATGGTAAATCTGCTGGTAGTTTTTCACTCTTCAAAGGAAAAACATACGTATTTGATTTAAATGATACAACTGCTGCCACACATCCATTATTCTTTGGTACAGCACAGGATGACAATGCAAGTATTATAGGTAATGCTGAGGGTGTAACATATACTGGAGATGGTGCTTCAGTTACACCAACAGATTGGCTTGCTAATTATACAACTTATACAACAAGACAAGTAACATTTGTAGTTCCTGCTGCTCCTGCAACTAATAATTTATACCTCAACTGTGGTCAACATGCAGGAATGGGTGGTGCAGTTACATTAACTGATCACAGTACTGGTAGTGGATTTAGTACAGAGATAACAGCAGTTGGTGGATCTATTTCTTCTGTTTCTGTTACTAGTTCTGGTGATGGAGCATATACATCTGGTGACGTAGTTAGTGTTGATCCAACAGATTTACAATCTGCTGGTGATGTTGGTGCTGGTGTAACAGGTTCTGGATTCCAATATACTCTTGGTGGTAACTTTGGTGCTATTCTTGCTATTGATGACTATTCTGCATATGGTTCAGGATATTCTCTTAATGATGTACTAACATTACCTGGTGGTACTACAAACGTCAGTACATTTGCACGAGGTGTATTAGAATTTACTGGACCAGGTACTACATTCGTTTCTACTGGTGCAATTGTCACTTATAACTTAACTGGTATTGCTGCTGGTACTGCTAACGCAACATTTAGTAATATAACTCCTACTGGAGGTGCTGGTGCAGGATTTAATTGTGATGTTAATGTCATATATGCTGGTGGTAACGCATCATATGATTCCATTACTATTAACAATGCTGGTACAGGATATCTTCCTTCAGATCAACTTTTAATTACTGGTGATTTGCTTGGTGGTGCTACTCCAAATGAAGATTTAACTATTGCTGTTCAGTCAGTTCAAACTTCAAACCCACAAATTACACTTAATGATACAACAGGTATTCTGGTTGGTGACACTGTTGATATTATTGCCAACATTAACAATACTGGTCAGTTAGCTGCTAATACAACTGTTGCATCTGTTGACAATGCTACTCAGATAACATTATCAGCAGGAGCACCAACTCCAGGTGATGCTGATATTAGTATTACTAACCAGAATACAACTTACTTAACTGTTCCAGATTCTAGTCTCATTGGAGACGGAATGGAAGTTACTAAGGTAAGTGGTACTGGTGCATTTGCTGCTGGTACTACTATCACTGCTATTGTTGATGCTACTACTGTAGAACTATCTGTAGCACCTGATACTGTTGGTCCTATTGTTGCTAACTTTGTTCCTAGTTATGGTAACGGATCGAATTTCAATTTTACTATTGATCAATTAGGTGTTGTTACTGAAGTTTCTATTGCTGATGGTGGTAATGGATATACTAAGAATGACCTTTTAACAGTTAATCCTCGTGATCTTGTTCAACCAATTGAATACACCGTTAAGAATATACAAGTTGAACAGCTAACACCAACTGCTTCAACAGTTGCTGATACTGCATTCTCAGTTGGAGATACAATAAGGGATCCTGGTGGTGGAATTATTGCTGTTGGTGTCACTACATCTACTACTGTAGGTTCAGCAGCAGACCAGACATATACTGGAGTTGCTTCAACAACTGGTGGATCTGGTGCTAATGCTAAATTTGATGTTACTCGTGATAATACAGGTGCTGTTCTTTCAGCAACTATAACTACTGGAGATGAAGGAATATTTTATGCAGATGCAGATGTAGTAACTATTGCTGGTGATTTAGTTGGTGGTGCTGCTCCTGCTGATAATATTGTATTAGCAGTTAATAGTGTAAGTTCTGCTGGTACTGGTTCTGCTGTTCGTAAGATTGTAACAGCTGGTGGATGGATAACTTATATGGTTATTGACTACTTTGGTTTTAGTGCTGGTGGATATTTTGTTAACGATGCTGCTGGTACTACTGCATATGGAGTACAAACTGTTGCTGATGACTTTAGATTTACTATTGATACTGGAAGTGGTGTTGATCAATTTGTTCCAACATTAGACTTATTTGTTGGTAATGAATATAGTTTTAATTTAAACAGTGCCACACTTGGTGGTCATATATTCTCTCTAAGTTCATTTCCAGATGGAAGATGGGATAGAGTAGAAGGTCAGACAGCAACATTAGCATCAACAGCAACTCAAATTACAGTTGGTTCTACAACTGGATATAAAGTAGGATTTGTTGTAGAGAAAGATCTTGCTGATGCTGGAGCAGGTACATTTGCTTCTGATACAAAGATTGTAAGTGTTGATAGTGCAACTCAATTTACTATTGACAAATTACCTACAGTTGGTGGTGCAGTTGAATTTGCTGTCTTTGGTGCTGAGTATACTGATGGTGTAACGAGAGTTAGTGCTGCTGGATCCGAATCCTTAAGTATTAAAGTAACAGAAGATACTCCAACACTTTACTACTATTGTGCTACTGATAGTATTGACCATACTAATGAAGGTGGTGAAGATGGTCAGGAATCAGCAATTACCATCAATCAAAACAACCCTAAGACATTTGGTACTGGATTCCAGTTACTTGTTAATGATGTTGTTATAGAAGAAATTATTAAGGGTGAAGTTCTTGATGGATCATTTACTGTTAGAAATCTTGTTTCAACTGATGGTGAAATTGGTAATGCTACTATTCCTAATTTAACTTCTACTGTTGCTATTGCTAGTGCATCATTAGAAACTCCATTACTAAAAGCTCCTGCTACTGTTGGTGCTATTACTGGTACAAAATTAGGTATACAGACTGATGCAGACAAAGATGTTGAAGTAACAACTCAATTCCTTAAAGTTGGATCTGGTACTCCATTTGCACCAAAATTACAGATTGAGGGTGCTACTGGTAACTTAACAGTTGCTACTGGTGGTTATTTAAAATCTGATGATATTAGAGCTGGTGATAATCTTAAGATTACTGGTGATGATGCTACAATAACTTCTTACAATGCTAAGGATATTACTCTTAAACCAGAGCAAGGAAGAATTGCTGGTGTAGATGCATTATCTGGTTTCGCAGTTCCTGCTGGTGATACAGCATCTAGACCAGGCCCTGCTATTACTAAGGATGGTGTTATTAGATTTAACACTACTTCTAATCAGTATGAAGGATATCACTCTAGTACTCTATCATGGTCATCTCTAGGTGGTGTAAGAGACCTAGACGGAAACACCTACATGTTGGCAGAAGAGACAGTTGGTGCTAACGATAACACTATCTGGTTCTTTAACGATAACGTTAATACACTTAAGGTAAGTCCTTACTTCCTTGAGTTTGTAAACATGAAGAAGATACGTTCTGTGAACGTACTTGCCCCTGCATATACTGAGTGGAATGCTAACGCACCTGTAGTACTTGGAACATATGTTAAGTGGTTAAACAACTTATACGAAGTAACACAGGCTGGTACTACTGCTACTACTGGTAATGAACCAATACACACATCTGGTGCTCTTGCTAATGGTACTGCGGAATTAACATTCTGGGGATTAGGTGTTGCTCCATTAGAATTTGATGACATTCAAGAACTTAGAGTTGGTCAGAATAAGACATGTCCTCTTGTTATTAGTGGAGATTTAAGATTATTTGGTAATGAAATTTCAACTGATGTTAATGACCTAGTTATTAGACCTAACTCTGGTAAGAAGGTTACTGTTGATGCTGCTACTTCATTGGTAATTCCATCTGGTAACACTGCTCAAAGAGGTGTTGCTGAGAGAGGTTCTATCAGATATAACTCATCTACACTTCAATATGAAGGATATGATGGTCTTAACTGGGGATCATTGGGTGGTGTTAAGGACGTTGACCAAGATACTTACATTGTTCCTGAATTAACTGCTGGTGGTGATGAAGATACTCTGTACTTCTATACTGCTGGTAACAATGCATTGAGATTAACTCAGTCAGCATTTGAGTTCTATTCTGTTGATACTATTGTTTCTAGTACTAGTGATGAATTTGAGATCACTGCATCTCTATTCACATTTGATGGTGCTGCAACAACTCTTGATAACACATCTGCTACTAAAACATTCTTACATAGTTCTAAGCAATACTTTGATATAGGTGTATCATCTGGTGTATATACAGATGCAATTCTTAGATTAGATGATCAAGGTGATGTATATCTAAACACAGGATTTGGTACAGGAACATATAGCGGAGTTAAGGTCTTTGATAGTGATCTTAAGGAGTTTGAACTTGCAGATCTTAGAATATTAACTGATGTTGTTACTATGGTTAAAGGTTCATCTAACTCTGGTAACTCAGTCATCTATCCAACTGCAACTGAAAAAGGTGCTAAGGTCGTTGTCGTAGCAGAGAACGTATCAAATGCTTCTAAAGAGATGTATGAGTTTGGTGTTATAGATGATGGAGTAAATGTTGTATACAGCGAATATGGTAATCTAAGAACTGGAATTGAGTTAATTGTACCAGAGTTTGAAATGACATCTAACAATGAGGTTAGACTAAATATGACATTAGGAGCTAACGTCCTAGCGACTCATACCGTTAAGGTGACTATCGTATCAAATATTACCAAGAAATAAACAATGGCAGTAACAAAAGAACAATTAGATTCTAATGGTGGTTTTTCTATTGGACAAACTACAATATTTGATGAGAATAGAAACGCAAAGGATTTTAACACTTTACATATTGCAAACTCTCATTATACAGACAGTGATGCTACAAGATATATTTTACGCGGATTAAATACGTCTGTACTTTCATTAGATACTACTGCTGGTCAGATAGTAATCAAACAGAACACAGTTAATTTTATTACTGGATATGTTCTTGGAGTTAATCCAACAGGAACTGTTTATAGTGCAAAGATGGAGACAACACTATTTTGTGATGCTGTTGGTAATACTAGTGTACTTTCTACGATGACAACAGTAATTAAGGATGATATTCCTACTGGTCAGACTTGGGATATTCAACCTTTAGGATCAGCAAATAGATTTAGCTATACTACAACTAGGGCAGGTACAACTGCCACAATTAAATGGGCTGCGGTGACAGAAGTTATCAGTATTGCGTGGACTTGATGCTAAATATAAAATAGGATTTTAAAGGCTTGGAGTAAGGCGACACCATGAGTTTTAACATCAATTCTGATAAGGAAAGTATAAGAGGTTCAAAACCTGCTCTTATCGGGGATAATGAAGCAACCATAAGAGTTGGTACGGGAGCTCTTGAAAGAGAGATTATACGTACAGAATTAGATACGAACACAGGATTACCTCGTGTTGGTATTAATAGAACTGGACAAAGAATAAACAATATTGACATCACTAATGGTGGTGGTGGATTTACTGTACAACCTACAGTTTCGATAGAACCTCCTCCTGCTGGTGGGATACAAGCTCAAGCGTCTGCTTTTATATTCAATGGTCAAGTTGTTACTATCGCCGTTAACAACCCAGGCTTAGGATATTCAACTGCTCCTCTAGTTACAATTGAAGGTGGTGGTGGTTCTGGTGCAACTGCTGAAGCTGTTCTTGACACCGTTGATTATGAACTTGACGTTTCTGGTGCTATCAGAACATCAACTTCTATCATCTCTGATACTGCAAGAATCCTTAACCTTGATATTGATAACTTTGTTACTCCTGATGCTAACTTTAGAGCACCTAATTTAAAGACTTATCAGAATAATACTGGTACTCCTTGGGCTCCTAACGTTATTCTTCAGAAGGATGCATACAGATATTTTGGTGCTAACTTATACCAGTCAATAAATTCTGGTCAAACTGGTAATGATGCTCCAACACACGTTGATGGTATTGTACTGAATGGAGAAGTTCAGTTCAAACACATTGGTTTCCATGCAGTTGATAGCGATAGATTTGGATATAATACAACTGGAGAAGCTGGAATATACCCAAGATCTATTACACCTCTACTAGGTGATAGATCAGACAAGATTGCTACTACAGAATACGTCCTTAACCTAGCAACGAATGACGTTGGTGGTCGTATTTACGTTTCACAACAGATTGGTTCTGACCTTAACGATGGTCGATCTGCTGTAAACCCCGTAAGAACTATTAAGAAAGCATGTCAAGAGGCATGGAAAACTCCTGGTGTTAAAGAAACCATCGTTGTTTCTGGTGGAGATTATGTAGAAGACAACCCAATATCCATTCCACCTGATGCGTCAGTTGTTGGTGACAACCTACGTTTGGTTATTGTACGTCCTGCAAACCCAGGCAAACATATATTCAAGTTCGGTGATAAGAACTATGTTATTGGTGTAACATTCAGAGACCAGATTGACTCTAATGGTGACGCTGTTGCTACTTGGGACTACGCGATGGTCTTTGACGATAAGCAACGTATTGTCGTCGATCCTGATGTTAACGGAGATGCTGGTGTTAACTTTGCAGTTGGTACACAGGTCTTTGGTCCAGATCAATTCCGCGTTAACTTCCAGCAAAACACTGGTTTATCTACTCTTGTTTCATCTTTAGAAGTTGTTGGTTTAAACACTGGTGCTAGAGCAGATATATTTGATGTTGTATTTGATACTACTACTGGTGCTAACGCATATATCAATGGTACGATTGATGTTAACCTAACAAGTGGTTCCTTTGTTGAGGGTGAACGATTTGAATTTATTACATCTGCTGGTGCAGGTTCTCAAATTGCTGCAACCATTGAAGGAACTAATGGTCAAAACATATTAAAATTTACTGCTGATCCTTCATCTGCAATTCCTGCTGGTACATATGTTAAACTTGATGATACTAATGATGCGGAATTTACAGAAGGTTTCTATCAGGTAGTTGGAATTGATACAGATAATGCTCCTACTTATTGGGATGTAACATTCCAACCTCTAAAATCACTTAATGCTCCAACTTGGAATAGTAACAATACTGCTACTATTCAAATGTTTGCTGCTACACCAAACATTGAAACTATTGACACAACTAAGATTAAGTCAATCAGGGCAGAAGGTGAAGTTACTGAGGTAGATGACAATTTCATTAGTACATTACCTATTTCTAGAATTGACTTCTCACTACAGGGAGATCCTTCTATAGCAACTGGTGGTTATCAGAGTCCTCAGTATGGTAATGCTGAAGATGTAGGTGGTATTATATTCTATACAAGTGCTCTTGTTGGTAGAACTAACACTCACGAGTTTAAAGAAGGACAAGAGATTGAGATATCAGGTCTTTCAACTGGTTCTCCAGACTTGTCATTCTTGAATGGTAAGCAAAGAATTTATAAAGTTATAGAAGATGCAGATGGTCGTTGCAGACGATTTGTTATTCCTAAGAAAGATCCTACTCTTACAGATGCAAACTATGATCCAGGTCAATTTGCTGTAGTTAAAAATGCTTCAAGAATTGTATATCTATCATTACTTAACTCTCCAAATAGTTTCCCATTAACAACATCTGTTAGCAGACGTTTCCAAGATGCTTCAAACTATATTAAGAATAATAGAGATTTCATTGCAGATGAAGTTTTAGGTAAGATTGGATCACAATTTGCTAAGGATTACTATTCAATCTTCAATATTGCTGGAACAGCATCATCAGCAATAACACCAACTAATGCTACATACGATCCTGCTACTGGTGATTTAGTTCTTACAAAAGCAGCTCATGGATTATCAACAGGTGCTGGTGTAAGAATTGGAACTGGATCTTTAACATTTACTTGTGCAATGGATTCTAATGCTACAGAGCATTACTATCCTAAGTCATCTGATCCTGCTGCTGATAAAGCGATTCCTATTACAGGTACAACAACAGATACATTTACAGTTAATGTTGGACCTGCTGGTGCAGATAGTCAATGGACTCCTACTAATGCTAGTTACAATCCTGCGACTGGTAACTTAATTTTAACAATACCATCACATACACTTAAAGTTGGTGACAACGTTGTTATAGACGACAATGCATTGGGCTTTAGTTGCACAATGGATGGTAACCAAGAGACTAAATTCTATCCTCGTCCTGGTGGTGGAACTGATTTCCAAGACATGGCTGCTGGTAAATCTATTGCTATTACAGGTGCTGATGCTAACTCTATTACAGTTAACGTAGGTGCTGCTGGTGCAGACAAGACATGGACACCATCTGATGCAACTTACAATCCTGTAAATGGTAATTTAGATCTTGTTATTGGACAGCATGGTCTTCGTGTTGGACAAGATATTATAATGTCTGATAATGCATTATCATTCCGTTGCGAACAGGATGATTATGCTTCTGTACATACATATCCACGTCCAGGAACTGACCCTTCTGCTGGTACATCAATTCCTGTAACAGCAATTACATCAGAAACAAAGACAGCAACTGGTGCTACGTATGATCCTGCTGCTGGTACTTTGGTTATAACCAGCAATGGTCATGGATTCTCTAATGGAGATTTCGTTCAAATTGTAGATGGAAGTTTAACATTTGAATGTGATTTAGATAGTCGTGCTACTCAGCACACATATCCTCGTGAAGATGATCCTATTAGTGACAGATATATTGAGATATCTGGTGTAACAACAAACAATTTTACTTTAAATGTTGGTGTTTCTTCTAATACATCAACACATTATTTTGTTTCTGCTAGTGCAAATGGAATAATAAGAACTACTGGTACAATTACAGTTAATGTAGGTTCTACTGCTATTGTAAACAAAGATGTTACTGATGCAGTATATACTGCTGCATCTGGTGTATTAGCACTAACAATTGGTGATCATAACTTATCAGTTGGTGATTCTGTTAAGATAGCAAATAATGCATTAACATTTACTTGTGAGCAAGATGCTAATGCTACTCAGCATACTTATCCAAGACCAACAGATCCAGCATATGATACTTCACTTCCAATTGTAGGTATTGGATTAACACAGCATACTGCTTCAGGTCCAGAACAAGCATTTGATGTAAGTAACGCGACATACGATCCAGCGACGGGTCTTATGGAACTTACCATTGGTACTCACAGTCTTACAACTTCTAGTAAAGTTAGAATAAAGCAGAATTCATTGGGCTTTAAATGTGCAATGGATGGTACTACTAACACTAAGACTTATCCTAGAACAACAGATCCAGCATATGATCAAGAGTTAACAGTTTCTGCGACCTCAGCAACTACAATTACTCTAGACGTTGGAACTACCACAAATACTCAACACACCGCTACAAACGGTGCATATGACCCTCTAACAGGTCTTATGACATTAACCATTGGTGCTCACAGTCTTGCTGTTGGTACTAGTGTAAGAATTGCTGATGCATCATTAACATTCCAGTGTCAGAAAGACCAATATGCAACTGATCACTCATATCCACGTTCTACTGACCCTTCATATCAGACAGCAGTTAATATTACTGCTGTAACATCTACATCAATTACTTTAGATGTTGGTGTTTCTCCAGATACTTCAACTCATAGATGGAAACCTGGATTCACTGCAACTAATGCTATTACTAGTGGTGGTAACTATGCTCATACTTGGGGTGGTGGAGTTTCTACAGGTGCAATACAAGTAGGTGGTACATATTACAATCCTAACAATGGTGAATTAATCTTAACTGTTACTAATCATGGATTCACTAATGGTGATAAGATTAAGATTGCTGAGAAATCATTACAATTTACTTGTGATCTAGACAATGATCAATCTACTCACTCATATCCAAGATTAAACGATCCTGCTGGTGATGAGTGGTTAACAATTTCTGATGTAACAACAAATAGTTTTAAAGTTAATGTTGGTACATCTTCCAATACTTCTCCACATACATTTGTATCTGCTAATACTAATGGTATAAGCAAGCAAGATGGAACAATCCAAGTTAATGTTGGATCTACTCCACTTTCAGAATACACACCAACTGATGCAACATATACTGCATCTACTGGAGATTTAACTCTAACTATTGGTAATCACAATATAGTAGCAGGAGAATCTATTAGAATTGCTGATAATGGATTAACATTTACTTGTGGAATGGATGGCAACCAAACTAACCATACATATCCAAGATCAACTGACCCAGTATACGGTACTTCTGTTGCTGTAACTAGTGTAGGATCTACATCACATACTGTTGAGAACGCAGTATATACTCCTTCAACTGGTAACCTTGCTATTACAATTACAAACCACGGTTTCCAGAATACAAATAGAATTAAGTTTGATGACAATTCAATAACTTTCCGTTGTGCTAAGGATGCTAATGGTAGTGATCACACATATCCAAGACCTACTGATCCTGCTAGTGCTGAATGGTTAGAAATTACAAACGTAACTGCTAATAGTTTTAGTGTTAACGTTGGTGTTTCTAGTAATCTAGACACACACTCATTCCAGTCTGCAACTACAGGTGGTCTTAAGCATCAGTCTGGTGTTATTACAGTTAATGTAGGTGCATCTCCTCTTGTAAATCATAACGTTACTGACGCAACATACGATCCAGCAACAGGTGTCATGGAGATGACAATTGGATCTCATACATTAACAACTGGTGAAAGTATTAAGATTCCAGATAATGCACTGACATTCACTTGTGCTATGGATGCAAATGGTTCAAACCATACTTATCCTAGATCAACTGACCCAGTATCTGATACTTCTATTCCTATTACTGCTGTAACTGGAACAACAGTCTCAGTAAATGTAGGAACAACTCCTTTACTTAAGTACACACCAACTAATGCTTCTTATAATCCTGTTAATGGAGAACTAGAATTAACAATTGGTCAACACAGTTTAACTACAGGTGAGAGTGTTAAACTTGCTGACAATTCATTAACATTTACTTGCGGACTTGACGGTAACATTGTTCAGAAGACATATCCACGTTCATCTGGTGAAGGTGCTAACGCTGGTACTCCTGACCCCGCATACAATACATCAATTGCAATTACAGGTGTAACTGCTACTACAATTAAGATGAATGTTGGTACATCATCTGATATTTCTGGTCATACCTTCATTAATGCTGCTGTTGATGCATTAATTACTGGTGGTAACTACACTCATACATGGGCTGGTGGCACTGCAACAGGTGCTGTAGTTAGCGGAGGTAACTATCCTCATAATTTTGTTTCAGCGTCTGCTGGAGCGATTATAGTGGGTGGTAATTATCCTCATACATTTGTATCTGCAACTGCTGGTGCATGTGTAATTGGTGGTCAGTATACACACGAATTTGTAAGTGCTACTTCAGAGGCTGTTAAGTGCTTACCACAATCTGTACACTCATTCATATCTGCTGCTACAAATTGTGTTAAAAATCTTCCACAATCTGTACATACCTTTGTAAGAGCAGGAACAAATGCTATATCTGTTGGTGGTAGTACATTTAAAGCAAATATTGGTGTAACACCTGAAGTACATACTTATGTTAGTGGTGGTACAGTAGAATTTGCTGGTAGTACATACAACATCAGTGACTTTGTATATGATAACTCAGTAACTGGTGATGCAACTATAACAGTTTCATCTGCTATTCCAAATATTGCTGAAGATGATACTGTTAAGTTAGCAAATATTCTGATGTCTTGTGCATCAGGTCAGAAGACTTATCCTGCATACAGTTCTCCAGATGCTAGTGGAGCAGATGGTGATGAGCAATGTCGTGAGGATACTGTACACTTCTTGAATGCTCTTTGTAGAGACTTAGAATTTGGAACAAACCACAACATCGTTGAGGCAGGTAAGAAGCTTATTGTTGATGGTAAGATTACATATATTGATTATGAAATAACACAGGTAGTTCGTAGTATCTTCTATGCGAAGGAACTAGCAACATATGCTATGTGTAACTGGAGAAC